>Ga0180432_10000960_pt1 | contig 46308 bp, 35 predicted proteins | sample SS_ome_10_FD_132414 | JGI IMG/M metagenome (GOLD analysis project Ga0180432, IMG submission 132414) | Hypersaline lake sediment archaeal communities from the Salton Sea, California, USA - SS_1_MS_2 metaG | ecosystem: Environmental > Aquatic > Non-marine Saline and Alkaline > Hypersaline >...
ATGAGCATGTTCCGCTTCATCCTGAAATGCGTGATTTGAAATCCGGGCAAACAATAAATCGTTTGTTGAGAATTATTGGTAGAATTACGCTGAAATTACGGTATGATGACGCTTGAAATTTATAGGGGTATGTAGGTGAACAGTGTAATATGAATTCCGGATCATGATTGTTTGGAGGTTATTATGTGTGAACAATGTACACGACGAGAGTTCCTGGGAACGGGAGTAGCCGGCAGTTTAATGCTCGCCGGCGCCAACTGGACGCACGCATGGGCTTCTCAATCGTCGCCTCCCGCAGCCCGGGGAAAGTCCCGCATTTGTGTTATCTTTACCGGCTCGCCGGCACCGGATGACCGCGATTGGGGCGCCGACAATGGGCAAATCAGGATTATGAAAGCTCGTCTGGCTCAAGCGGAAAAGGATCTGGGCAACGTCAAACTGATCATGGGGCATTCGACCAGTTCCGAGCAGACGGCGGCCCTGCTAAAGCAGGCCGGCCCGGGAGCGCCGGTCCTGACGGCCAACGTGCGAAACTTTGCCTTAACGAGGGTGGTTAAACCGATCCTTGACGGTGGGCATCCCATGCTGTTTTTCTCGCTTCCGGCCAGCGGTCACGACTGGATGTATGCTCCGCGCTGGCATCGTCAGGGCCATCGCGTGACCCTCCTGCCCAGCAGCGATTATGACGAACTCGAACGGGCCCTTCGTTTGCTTCGGGTTATTCCCATGATGAAGAAGACGCGGATTCTCCTGTTCCCGCCGGCTCGGGGTACCGATCCCGCTAAGTCTCCGGACCAGGTCAAGGAGCGTTTAGGGGCCGATGTCGTGGCGGTCGAAGAAAAGCTTTTTGACGAGAAGATTTCCGAAGCGGAAGGTAAAGCCGTTAACGATGAAATCAAACGCTGGACGAACGAAGCGAAGCAAATCGTCGAACCCAACGAGGAGGATATCCGGAAGGCCGCCAAGGTGAGTGTCGCGCTGCAGAATCTCATGGAGGAGCAACGGGCCGACGGTCTGGCCGTAGGGACCTGTATGGGGTGGTTATCCAAAGGATTTCCCTGCCTGGGATTTGCGCGTCTTCGCGATAACGGCATCCCCGCGGCGTGCGAAGGGGATATGGATTCGTTGCTGACCATGATCATGTTCCAATACGCCTTCGATCGAGCCGGTTTCCAGGGCAATGCCACCTTCGATACGGCCCGCAAGGCGTTGTGGACCGCCCATTGCACGGCGGCCCTGAAGATGGACGGCCCCGATGGTAAGGATGCACCCTACCTGCTTCGGGGGCATTCCGAAGTCCAGGGCAGTGGTTGTGTGCCTGAAGTCCAATACCGTCTTGGCGAGATCGTCACCCGGACGAAAATGGTCAATCTAAAAACGATTCTCATCTCGACGGGCAAGATTATCGACGTTCCGGAAAGGGCGGTTCACGGTTGCCGGACCCAGATCGTGACCGAAGTGAACGATCCGGCCAAGATGGCCGCCAACTGGAGCAGCGTGCTTGAGACGGAAGACGCCATGACGCTGCTGCATCGCGTTGTGTTTTACGGCGACCATATGGATAGCGCGCACCACCTTGCCCGCTTGATGGGCATGGACGTTGTTGTAGAAGGTTAAACAGAGTTGTAAGGAGACAGTTGTTATGAAAGTAAAGGTTCTCGCGGTGTTGCTTGTGCTCTGCGCAGGTATTACATTCGCGGCATCGATGAGTGTTCAGGTCAAAACGAGCAAACTAAGGTCCACCCCTTCCCAACTGGGACGTATCGTGGCGACCGTTAAGTATGGCGATGTGATACAGGTCGAGTCGTCGAAAAGAGGCTGGTACGCGGTGAAAACGGCGGATGGTAAGAAAGGCTGGCTTCACGAATCGGTCCTGTCCAGTAAACCGATTGCCATGCGTGCGGGAACGACGGATGCGGCTGTCGGTGTTTCAACCGATGAAGTCGCTCTGGCGGGCAAAGGGTTTAACGAACAGGTTGAAGCGAAGATGAAGGCGGATAAGTCGTTGGATTTCACCTGGGTGGATCGAATGATCGCATTCGATATCAGTTCGGACCAGATCGTGGCTTTCCGGTCACAGGGCAATTTGCCGGGAGGTGAGCAATGAGCCAGAGACATCCCTTCATACTGATATTGATTTTGGGTCTATCCATCATCGTATTATTGTACGGTTGCTCCGATGTCGCCGAGATGACCGAAGTCGGCACTCAGATTGCTCAAGATAGCGGGGCGATCACTGACGATGAGGCGGAGTCGATCAGACGCACGTCGAAAGCGTTTGAGAAAACGCAACAGGAACTGACGCCGGAACAGGAATATTATGTCGGCCGGGCGGTCGTAGCGACGGTGCTCCAGAGCTATCAGCCGTTGGATCAGCCTCAGGCGAATGACTATCTGAACCTGCTCGGTCAGTCGTTGGCGGTTTTTTCCGACTGCCCTGAGACGTTCGGCGGTTATCACTTCCTCTTGTTGGATTCCGATGAAGTGAATGCGTTTGCCGCGCCGGGCGGATTGATTCTGGTGACGCGGGGGATGCTGCGTTGCTGTGAGAACGAAGATGAGTTGGCGGCGGTGCTGGCGCACGAGATATGCCACGTCTCGATGAAACACGGACTGCAAGCCATTAAGCAGGGACGGATGACGGAGGCGCTCACTATCCTCGCCGCGGAATCCGCCAAGCAATTCGGGGACGAGGAACTGGCGACGTTGACGCGCGAGTTCGAAGCGTCTGTAGGCGATATCGTGATGACCCTGACCACCAGCGGTTACTCACGCGGCCAGGAACGGGAAGCGGATGGTGCGGCCGTAGCACTTTTGCGACGAGCCGGTTATCCGGAGGCGGCGATTCTTGCCATGTTGAGTCGTATGAATGAACGCCTGGTTGATTCCGGGGGGCTCGGATTTGCTAAGACGCACCCTTCCGCCAAGAGCCGGGCCGACTCGTTAAGTTCGACGGTTTCGAGTGCGGAATTTGTCCCGGATGCTGCCCGGAAGGAACGATTCTCTGCCGCCATGCAGTCGATCCTGGCCGGGGGGTAACAGTCCGATTAGTATAGGGACGGTATGTCGAAAACGGTCTTGAAATGCTTGCGTGGAATAGCCATCGGCCTGGTAGCCGGTATGGCGGCGTTGCTTGTGTGGCGGTTAGGTTGGCTGGAAGCCTGGGAAGCCCCGACGTGGACGTGGCGCGCCCGCTATTTTTCGAAACGGGAAGACCTTTCTCCGCAGGTGAAACTCATTCTACTGGACCAGGCCAGTTTGGATTGGGCTTTGAACGAGAATGCCTGGGGGTGGCCCTGGCCTCGCGAGGTCTATGGTGCGATTTCGGCGTTTTGCAAGCGGGGCGGGGCGAAGGTCCTTTCGTTTGATTTACTCTATACCGAGCCTTCGGTCTTCGGGGTATCCGACGACGAAGCCATGGGCCAGGCCCTGGCCGAAGGACCGCCAACGATACTTGCCGTTCAGCCGGGGGGCAGTCGGGAGGCATGGCCTGAGTATATGCCTCGCCCGGCATGGAGCATGTCCCAGCCGCCTGGAACGGAAGCTACCCATCTGCTCTTTCCGGTACCCGAGGTAGCTGTCGGGGCCAAAGCCGCCGGACATGTCAAAGGGGGATCGGATCGTGATGGCGTGTTTCGGCGGATATCGCCGTTCTGCCGGTTTGATGAGATTGATATTCCGGCGCTCGGCTTGTCGGCATGGTTAACCGATCAGGCGAACGCCGTCAAAATCAAAGCCACTCCCGGTCGCCTTCATTTGGGTGATAAGAACGTTCCCCTGGATCGAAACGGGCATGCTATCCTGCGTTTTAAGGGAAAAGGCGATTTATCGGAGGCGGTTTCCGCAGCGGCGGTTGTCCAATCCGAGATTCGGCTGCTTTCAGAGGAAACGCCAACGTTGTCGCCGGATATTTTTAAGGATTGCTATGTGTTTGTCGGATGCAGCGCGCCGTCCCTGTTGGATTTACGTCCCATTCCAATTAATCCGAAATGTCCCGGCGTCGTTTTGCATGCGACGTTCGTCGATAACCTTATCACCGATTCCTTTATCGCCTACTCGGCGCTGCCTTGGGTCATTTTGGGCGTCATGGCGACGGCTGTCGCCGCGGCCCTGTCCCTGACTTATGGCGGTCGATGGTTCCAGGCTGTGCCGTTGTCCGTGGTTTGGCTGGGCACTCCTGTGCTGGTTGGTTTTGTCGCGTATGCGAAGGGGTACTGGTGGCCGGTTGTCGCGCAAGAGGTTGGCGCGGGTCTCGGATTGGTCGGCGCTCTGGTTGTGAACTATTGGGCCGAAGGACGTCAGAAGGCGTTTATCAAGCAGGCATTTCGGCATTATCTGAGCGGCGAGGTGATCGAGAAAATCCTCCACGATCCCAAACATCTCCAGTTAGGCGGTGAGAAACGTGAGCTGACGATTCTGTTCACGGATTTGGCCGGTTTCTCGACGTTCTCAGAAAGGTTGGGTCCTGTCGAATTAACGGCCCTGCTGAATGATTACCTCAGTGAAATGACGGATATCATTCTGGCCGAAGGGGGCACGCTGGATAAATATGAGGGCGATGCCATTATTGCGTTCTGGAATGCGCCGCTGGAACAGCCGGACCATGCGGAGCGCGCCTGCCGCGCGATATTGCGATGTCAGCGACGGCTGGCCGAACTTCGAGACGACTATCTCAAGCGAGCGGGAGCGGCATTGCACATGCGGGCCGGACTCAATACCGGCGACGTGGTCGTCGGCAATATGGGGTCCCGTAAGCGCTTTAACTACACCATTCTGGGGGACGCGGCGAACCTGGCCTCTCGGCTGGAGGGCGCCAACAAAGCGTTCGAGACGAAGGTCATGATTTCGGAGAGTACGTGGCGCAAGGTGTCGAATGCATTTTGTGGGCGGAAGCTGGCGGACCTGCGTGTGGTGGGTCGAAAGACGGCTGTGGGCGTGTATGAATTGACGGGATTCGAGGGGGAACGTGTTCCCGCCGATTGGGACTCGTTTGCCGAGGGGCTGGCTCGTTTTCGTGCAGGGGATTTCGCGGGAGCAAAAGACATTCTCGTACAATTGCCCGATGATCCGGCGGCCCGGCAGTATGTTCGTCGCTGTGAGCAATGCATCGCCGATCCTCCGGATTCGTGGGATGGTGTATGGGTACTGACGGAGAAATAAGCATGCGGCTTTTCATTGGCGGAATGCGCGGGAGCCGGCCGGTCACCGGGAGGGGCTTCGACGAATTCGGGGGGGACACCACGTCTTTGCTTGTGGTGGGGGCGCAGGGCGAACGATTGATTCTGGACGCCGGGACGGGTATGTGTGCCGTGGTGGAACAATTGGCGGCGATGGAACCGGGTGACGTTACCGTGCTGTTTTCGCATTATCATTTAGACCATATGATCGGGCTTGCGATGAATTCGTTGTTTTATCGTTCGGATTGGTCTTTCACATTCGTCGGACCCACGTTTGGGGCCAGTGACATTCGTAGGGCCGTGACGCACCTGTTGACGCCGCCCTATTGGCCGGTCTCCTTTGAGCAGATGAATGCCGGGTTCGAGTTTAGCGGCTTCGATGGTAATGAGATCAGGGTGGGATCGCTTCGTGTACGAGGGTGTCCGATTCCGCATCCCGGCGGGGTGACGGCCTACCGGCTCGATGATACGGAGAGCGGTTCATCACTCGTATTCGCAACGGATATGGAATGGCGTTCTCGTACCGGCGCCGATGAGACGGCGTTTGTGAAGCTGTGTTGTGAGCCGAGACCTGTTGAGATGCTTATTATCGACGCCCATTTTTCCCGTGTCGAAATCGAGGACTTTGCCGGGTGGGGGCATACATGCTGGGAAGATGCTCTGGACCTGGCGGCGCATCTTGGCATCAAGCGCGTGCTCCTCGGTCATCATGCCCCGGAAGCGAACGATGAGGCATTAAATGACCGGGAAGGGCAGGTGAAAAAACGTATGCCGGGCGCGGCATTGGCGCGGGCCGGGCAGTGGTTAACCGTATAAAAGAAGGGGTCAAATGGTGCTCAAAGGGCTTGAACCGGTACTACCTCATATTCAGAACATTGCCTTAGCCGCCGCTCTTTTGCTCGTCGCGTATCTCCTGACGATTCCACTTCGTCGTCGGTACGGTCACATCTATCACACGGAGCCGAAGCGGCGCTCCGGCCGGAAATTTTTCGGTGCCCTGCTGAACTATCTTGCTTTCTCAATTCTCATAATCGTACCTTCAATACCCATCATCTACGGACTCAATCGCACAACAACATTCGAAGAATGGTCGCCTTACCACAAAGCCTGGCTGTCGTTCTGGAGCATTCATTTGGTCGTCCGGCTGGTCGAGGGATTATTTGTTGAGCTTTTCGTGCAATTGGGGCGGACGAGTCCGCTAACCCGGCTCAGCCGGGGTCTGCTGCGTCTGGGGATCATGCTGGGCGTTGCCTTTATGCTGATTAAGTACCAGCTTGGATTCAATATTAGCGTGCTGCTGACATCGACGGCGATTGTCACCGGTGTGATCGGTTTCGCGATGCAGGGCGTGCTTGGCAATCTTCTGGCGGGCATGTCCCTTCATGCCAGCCGCTCAATGTCGGTTGGCGACTGGATCGATGTGGACGGCCAGATTGGGAAGGTGATTCTGGTGAACTGGCGCGAGACGCGATTGTGCACCCTCGGCGGCCACATCGTCATTATCCCCAACGGTAAACTGGCCGAACAGACCGTTCGAAATTTCTCCTCGCCCACGAGTGTGCGCCGGCATGAAATTCCGATAGCCGCCAGCTACGGCGACAAACCGGGTGACGTGATCGATGCGCTGATGGAGGCCGCCCAATGCGTGCCGATGGTCGAGAAGCATCCGGCGCCGGATGCTTATGTGACCGGTTTCAAAGATTTTTGTATCGAGTACGTGCTGCGTTTCTGGTCGAAGCAATACGAACAATATATCATGATCGAAGGTCACGTCATGCGGATGATCTGGTATAAGTTCAACCGTCGTGGAATCGAGATTCCCTTTCCCATGAGCGGTCGGATGCTCGGCAATTTCATGGAAGCGGTTCACGCCCAGCAATTCGAGATGCCGTTGGCTTCGGAGATCGAGCGGTGCGTGGACGACCTGCTTCGCAGCGATTTCGGGCGCAAGCTGATGTCGGATGCCGAAGGCGTCTGTGTGCTCAGCCGGGACGAACTCAGAGCGGTGGCCAGGAATGTCAAACGCACCTACTTCACCCAAGGCGAAACCTTAATGCACCAACAGGATACCGGAGAATCTTTCTACGTTCTCGTTAGGGGCAAAGTGCACGGCAGCATTTCAAATCCCGACGTATCCGCTAACGTGGAATTTGACCTGGGATCCGGGACGGTGTTCGGCGAGATGAGCCTGTTGACCGGTTTGCCGAGAAGTGCGACCATAACCGCCGTCACGCATTGTGAAGTCCTTGAGTTCGATCGCACGGCCTTTACCTGCTTGTTGTCGATTCGGGAAGAGATTCTGCAATCGCTTTCGGATTTGGCGGCGGCACGGACGGCCGAGAACGCCGACGCCCTGGAGAAACTGCGTGCCACCGCCGATGCCCCTGCGGACCTGACGCGCCACGGTATTATGAATCGCTTGAAACGTATGTTGGGCGAGTGGCGCGGAAGAAGAGCAAAATAGACCGAAATATGGATGATCCGTCTTTCCGTTATCTCGAAAAAAAGGAGCCATCGTCATGAAGACACATAGCATTGTGGGGTTAGTTCTGTCTGTCGTCGCATGTTGCGTTACCTGGTCTTGCGCGCGGCAGGTGACCGGAGAGAGCGCAAAACGAAAGACGTTACGGATCGCGAGGACTGAAGATTTCACCGTCAACGGCAAAGGCGACGCGTCCGCCTGGGAGAAGACCGCCTGGGAGCCGCTTCATTTGCGTCGCTCTGATGGGCATCCGTATGAGACGCGCGTTAAAATGCTTTACTCCCGGACCGGGCTGTACGTGCTCATGGACGCCGAGGATCGTCACATCACGGCGACCATGAACGAAGACTTTCTGGATTTGTGGAATGAAGACGTCTTTGAATTTTTCCTATGGCCGGACGAACGGTATCCGGTGTATTTCGAGTACGAGATTTCACCTTTGGGTTTCGAGCTGCCGATTCTCATTCCAAATTTCGAGGGCCAATTTCTCGGTTGGCGGCCCTGGCACTATGAGGGAGAACGGAAAACGCAAAAGGCGACCTCGATCACAGGCGGCCCCAAGCGATCGGGGGCGAAGATCACGGGCTGGAAAGCCGAGGTGTTTGTGCCTTACGGTTTACTCGATCCCCTGCAAAATGTCCCCCCCCAATCCGGAACGCGGTGGCGGGCTAATTTCTACCGCGTCGATTACGATAACGGCAAGAGCACGAGCTGGGACTGGACCCGGGTGGGCCCCAGCTTTCATGAGTTCGAAAAATTCGGCGTTCTTATTTTCGAGTAGAGTTGGACAATGTCGCCTGTAAGGACGTATCAGGACGTCGAAAGCTATTCTATTGGTTTTTCTCGATGTGTGTGTGCTTCGGCGGGTTGAGGACGGAAAGCGCTTCTGCCTGGCTGCCGACGATCGTGAACACATTATCCAATTCAGTGACATTGAAAATGCCGCGGACCCGTTCATCCGCACAGCAAATAATGAGTCGGCGGCCATTGTTCATCACGGAGGCGCGAAGTTCCAACAGCTCGTTGAGCACCATGCTCGTGGCGAAACCGAGATCGGACACGTCAAGAACAACGTCCGAGTCGATCTTTTGATGCATAAGACTTTTCAGTTGCTCCGACGCATGGACGATAGGCGCTACCTTGACAACCATAGGATCAGCAGCGTGCGTTTTCATTTTCTATGGCTCCAGACGGCACGGGTCATGCGGTTATGTGAAGCCCCTGCCTAAGCTCTTCGAGTGCGGTTATGGCCGAGGGTCTGTCTTTTTCCAGGCGAAACACGCCGTCAATGCCGGTCACCGTGAAAACACTCTTGACCTGCGTGTCGATCCCGCAAAGGATGACTTCCCGTCCCGCGCTTTTGGCGGTTTCGCGAAGTTCCAACAGCTTGCTGATGATCCGGCTGTTGATCGTGATATCGGACAAGTCCACAATGACATCCCAGTCCGCGTTATCCCGGGTCATCGCGAGCAGCTTGTCGATCTGCTCGTTCCGGTCGGTTCGATCTAATGAGCCTAAAATAATCACATGCTCTGATTTCGTCTTCATAGTTTAGTTTACTCCCGGCCTCACTCAAGGCCCCAGACAACGATGTCGTTAATCATATCCCTCGTGTGCTACATACCAGTCCAATAACCAACCTATCGGATATTTGATCCGCCGAGTTAAGGTAAGTCGCAAAATCGCGGCTTTTATGGCGGTTTTCGCCGATTTCATCCGGCCAAACGTCCTGTAATGCCCATTCTAATCCACCACCTGCTTATAACTTCCGGGTGAGATCTTCATACCTGCAACATAGGTATATCCCTCAGGAGGGCTCGCATATAAACTCGGGTTGTGGATAATCGTGTTCTTTTTGGCGCATTCCACAGAATCTTCACAAATAATGGAGCCCTTAACACGGGCGGTATCACTTAACTTCAAGAAACCTGTGACGTGTACGAGTCCTTGAACCTCATTAGGATACTCGTCCGTCATGTCCGAATCCGACTGGCCCTGATAAGGCGCGCCGGGGGGATTGTAGTTTGTTGACTCTGCTGCTTCTGATAACGACTCACTAAAGCTCTCATGCTTCATTTCCATATCGCCCTCTACGATCAAAACCGGGTAATCCGAGCGATAATTCTGAATAAAAACGGCGTTATCCAGGGTGAGCTTTTTGGTGCCGAGTCGTATGATAAGAGTCCCCTGAAAGCGAGTGTTTTTAATCGTTAAATCATGATTATCCGTGTCAATAAAATAGACGCCGTTGGGATTGGTCGCCCCCCAGGGATTGTAGGTTGGTGTTAGTACCTGCTTATCGAAATCACCGGTAAACGGCACGATGGTGGCCTTGCTGATGTAATCGGAGACCACATTGGGATCGGGCATGGATTTCTGAGGTGCGGGTACGGTCAGGGTTCCGGTGATCGTTTTCATGCTGTCGATGCTATTGGCTTCTGCGTTTCCATCAATCATTTCATCGTTATCAAGCACGCCGTTTGTCGAGATGGGGGCGCCAATGGCTCTGATGAGATGGCCACCGGAGATTTTTAGCAGGCCGGATGTGTGAATGCAGGTATTCAGGGCCTCCAACGGCATGATGTCCGGGACGAGGATCACTTGGGTTTGATGACGGGCAACGCCGCACGTACCAAGGCCGGTCAATACGAGTGGATCGTATTCGGAATCGGCTAAATCTCCATCGTCGGGATCCACTCCTTTGAGACTGTAGGTACCCTTGCCGAGAGATTGTTCTGATATCCACGTGCCGTTAGACCAGACGCTGCGCCAATTAGGGTTCGTTTGAACAAAAAGCAGACCCAATTCGACCGCCGATTGGGCGCACAGTCGGGCCTCAGCCGTGTCCCGTGTCATCTGGGTCGAACGCCTTTGAACGCGAATGGCGAGCAGCGCTCCCAGGCCGATGGTCGTAAGGATCATAGATGAGGCAAGGACCATCAGATAGATGCTGCCCGGTCGTTTAAAACGATGTCGTCTTATGGATGCCATACAGTTTTCCTATTTCTCCCAGGCTGTCCTTATGGCAATAAGGGATGCCACCGGTGCACCCCCGTAGGTGACGGTTACGGTCACACGTTTGGCATTGCTCTCAGAGTCTTCCACCTGAGAAGGATTCATGGGATCGATCCAGGCAACATTCACGCTGCGCTGCCAGCCGGAGAAGTTCGCGATCTGCGTGCCGTCCTTCTGCTCCGGCGGCGAGGCCGACCACCCATCATAGTCGTCCACATCTTCCCAGAGACTACGGCTACCGTCCCCGACTTCATCCGGTCCAAGCCCAAAGCTACCGGGACCATACTGGGAATCCGCATAGGATTGTCGGAGTATCTCAACCATCAGTGCCTCCGCTAGAGCTTGACCGCGGCTTGATTGGGATGTCTTGAATTGGCTAAGTCTTGATCCACCCACTATATTTAAAGCCGCGACGAGCATCACACTCACGATCAGCATCGACACAACTACCTCAACCAAAGTGAATCCAGGTGTCTGCTTGTGTTTTTCGGTCTCGTCATAAATGGAATCCATTACTGTGTGACCTCCGGATTATTGAGCATCTTTGTCGCTGTGTACACAGTTGATGGCTCGTCACGTCCCTTTCTTAGTGTGATTCCCACTGTCTTGAGATAATAAGTGTTCTCAATTTGCGGCTCGCCTGACGTGGTCACTGTACCGTAGATCTTGAATAAAAGGGATTCATCATAGAGTGTGGACCATGAGGCGCCTCCATTCGTGGATTTCGAGAGGTGGATGTTTGATGTATAGATATTTTTATCCTGACCGAATATCTTACATGCCGTCCCGTTAGAAATCCATTTGTAAACCAGACAAATTCCTTGCTGGGGAGAAAGCCCGGATACACTCGAGAAGGAAAACTCCTGGGTCGTATAAAACCATGTCAGGGTCGATTCAAGCAATGTCTTTTCTTCCAGCACAACGCCGCTGGGTAGTTTGCCCTGGGTGGGCAATTGTAATTGGATTTTGCACTCACCATCTGTAGAGCCGTCTGTTCTTGCTGTGAACCGGACTCGCGTCACTTTCCAACTGACGGTGTCTCCAGGAAGCGAGGGTAAGAAGTACTGACCATACCATTCGGAGTCTTTAATGGGATATTCATGCAAATCGTGATAACCACTGAAGCTTTTGAGCACCGTTTCGACGCTTTCGTTGCCTAGCGGGATTTCCTCACTGATCGTTTGCAGATCATAGGCAAGATCAAACTGGTGCACATCCTCCAGGAAATTGATGACAGTTCCTCCATTATATCGTCTGGTGATCGGATCTCCTGATGTGCCCGACCATTCGTAGCGAATGGTCTCCGTGATTTCATCTCCGTTGCGATCTGCGACGTCAAACTCGATCATGGTTGACGAGTGGCTGTTAATCGATATGGCGTATTGAATCTCTGCGGCGAGTTCCTCGGCGGCTGCACTGGCGGCGAGGGTAGTGTTCGCGGGATTGTCGGCATCCGGCATGGCCCGGCTGGCGACCAACATCGACGAGCTCAGTCCGACGACGATCACCATCGTCACCGCGATGCTGACGAGCAGTTCGACGAGCGTGAAACCCGGGTGACGTTGGCATGTCACAAATGTCATTGGATATCGGCCCTCCCTGTCTCACTGTCCACGACCACGGTTCTTTGTTCCGTTCCGACGGAAAGAGTCACTGTGCCATCGCTGTCGGGCAGTCCCCATCCGTTATAGGTGATTTTTGCATCGCCTCCGAAACTTGCCGAGATGAGTACCACCTGATAAGGGCGTTCTGAGAGGGCAACGCTATAACGTCCGGAATTGTCATTCAGCGAAGATAATTGAGGGATTTGATAGCTGTTCCCAATCACCGAGAATACAACGGTCCGTGACGTCGAAGCTGCCTTCGCACTGGTCCGGGCCTGCGTCAAATCGGCGACGATGCGCTGTGCAGCTAAATCCGCCCGATAACGGGCTAATGATGTTTGGTACCGCGGGACGGCCATCGCGGTCAATGTCGCTATGATGGTCAGGACGAGTAAAAGTTCAAGCAGGCTGAACCCGCGACCCGAGGCGAACCCGCCTGCTTTATTGACCATTGTAAAATGATGATTCATTATGAACAATGGACTGTGAAAGCGTCTAACGTTAAAAGTGACCAAAGTGAATAGGGGTGAAAGCATTCGAGAAACACTTTCACTCGCTTCATTCACCTTAGTCACTTAGTCTTTCTGGAACGATCAATATTCGCTATACTTTTTGCCCGAATCGTCTGTCTCAGCGTCGGTCGTGTTGGCCGTGATCGAGCCGCTGCTTTCGGTATAGATCCAGCCTACATTCGTGCCATCCGCCGCGGCAATACCTGTTTTTCCCTTTTTCGCCCCAACCGGCAAGGGGGGAATGCTACGCATGTAGGGACCATAGATATACGTCGTGGTCTTCGTCTGATTGGTGTTGCCCGACGCATCCGAGTACAGGGTCAATTGATCGTTGACGTCCGCCACCGTCGGATAGGTGTTAAGGTGCTCAGCGGCGTAGATGTCAATGGCGTTACGAAGCAGTGCCAGATTGCCACTGAGGGCGGAATCGGCCGCCCCACGCGTGCCTCGGCTCAGACGGGGAATACCAATCGCGGCTATGATTGCGATGATCGCCACTGCAATGACCAATTCAAGTAAGCTAAACGCCCTGGTGTGTGTGCCTTTGCTCTTCGTCATCTTACATACCTCTCCATCTTCTGTTTCCTTGTTGTTACATCAGAGTTGTTTGAACCTGTTTCTGTATCGGAGAACTTATAGGTTGTGATAAGGTGTATCCGGTAATTTTTCTGGTTTTCCTCGAAATCAGGCCAAGAACGCCGAAAAAGGGCAAGAAATTGCTCATGTCAGTTTCACAATAAAGAGTTATCGGTCGTTTGTCTTCGTTAGAGCGACTTGACGATCTCCAGCCTCGAACGTTGCGGAATCCTCTTCAATGGCGATAAGTATGAAGCCGTCGAGCTCATCGCCCAGTTCGAGGACGTGACCGTTGATGGTCACACAGCGCGTAAGACCGCTGATGAGCACGCCTTGTAGTTGATGATTCGTCTCGAAGATCGTAACGGCGTCCTTCTCCGGTTCCGGCTCTTTTTCCGGTTCCTTAGGTAAGATGTCGTTAAGCCAGGCTTCCGGCAGCGTGAACACGTCTCTGGGCTGGCTGATATCCAGTTCTCTTTCACGCCATAATGTCTCAAGTCTCTGATTTAACCGTATCGTCGACGACGGTGTGTTTACGTCGGGGGGAGCCGGGGCCGGCGGCGTGTTTACGTCCGGGGGCGGACTTGAAGACGCGGACGCTCCGGCCGGGACGCTTCCTCCGCCGAGAAAGGCGCGATCAACGACTAACGCGGCGATCGCAACTGCGAAAATGGCAAGACTTATTTTTTGTTGCTTTGTTAATTTCACGTCGTCAGTTTCCTTTTATTGACTCCCGGTCGTTCGAGTTCTCGACGTCGTGTGCCAGAGCAACTGGAATCTGAATCGACCCGGCTCCTCGGACGCGACGGGATTACCTTCCAGTTTCAATCGGTCCATACTCATGTCGGCGAACGTTTGGCGGAGTTTCTGAAGGAAAATGATGCATTGGGAGTATGTCCCTCTGCCGGTAATAGTGATCGGGGCCAAATCCCACATCGGGCCGGCGGCTATCTTGCCGGCTTGTATGTCGTCCACGGCAAGAACGCAATCCGTGAACAGCGCGGTGAGCGCGGCAAGACGTTGATTCGTTCGCTCGGGGGATTCAAGTCGAATCTCGTTGTTGGAAAGATCCTCCTGGGTCGCGGTCAATTGATCGCTCAGCGAGAGCGTTAGCGCGCTGAGACGTGATGACGCCTCGTTTTGAACCGTCAGTTCGTCGCGCTGGCCGGCCAGAAAGGACCGTTGCCTAAGGAGGGGATTCAGCACGAAAAAATAAACGGCCAGTGACGCCGCCAGGCAGATAACGACGCCGGTGGCATCGATGTGTCGTAACGCCTTATTGTTGCCGGCCCAGAATTTCACGGGTATCTCTCTCTTTTCTCTCTAATTTTATATGCGGCACTCGATGTTGAACGTGACCGCTTCGTTGTCCAAAAAGCTTTGACGACGGCTGTTGACCAGTTCGACCGAGTCAAACATCTCCATCCGTTCCAACCGAAGAACGAATTGCGCCACAGACGTTTGCGTCCGCCCGAAGCCGCTGAGCTCCAACGTGAACTGCCGGTCGGCTAAAAACGCGCTGGGGGATGACGCACTCACCTCTTGCGCACGATCGGCGGCGTTCCCACTTGCCTTGTTTGTGGCAGTAAGCTGGCAGTTTTTCAGAACAACGTCGTTTTTCAATTCGTCTCCGATCAGAACAAAGAGTCTGGTCCAGTCCGGCTGGCAGCTAATGACCTGACCGGCCTCCAGTTCCGCCTTGAGGGATGCTAATTTCTTCTGCAGGTCTGAGACCCGGGTCTTATATCCTTCAATGCGCTCATTCGTGAACGCAAGCTCTTCGATGACGGAATCATCGGTATCCCTCGCGAAGGCGTGGGCCGACAGGGCGAGTGCGGTCAGTAGGATAAGATACGTTCCACAGATCGCTGTCCACAGGCGTATTTTCGAGTTGCGCTGTCGTCTCGCGATTCTCGCTGGAGGTATCAGGTTCACATCCGGCATACGTTTAATCTCCCTTAAACATGGCAAGGCCCACAGCCACCGTTGTCGCGGGATGGCCCGCGTGCGTGAGAGTCTCCGACCCGTTCTCCAGGATGTCACGTGGGGCAATAGCTCTCACCTCGACACCCAGGATATTACGAAAATAATTTGAAAGCCCTGAAATATTAGCTCCCCCCCCGATGAGGAGCAATCGTTTGGCGCCTTCACCCGGATGTTGATAATGCGCATAGTCGAACGAGGCTTCAAGCTCTTCCAACATCATGTCGAAGTGTTTTCGCAACATTCGACGAATGACTTCGACCGATGCCCGGTCGATTTCGCCGGTTTCGTCGTCAGCCTCGAAGCCAATCGCACTGATCACCTGGTCCGCCGCCTCTTCCGTAATGTCGAAGGTTGGGCATAACTGGCCCCTGAGTTTTGCCAGGCACTTGTTTCGAAAAGACCTCTCGTAAATAATCGTGTTTCCGGAGACGAGCAGCAGTTTCGTGGATTCCCATCCGATATCGAGAATGGACGTCAGCGCGGGCGGTGGGACGATCAACGTCTGACAGGCTCGTGTTGCGGCGGCAATCCGTACATCGAGAGCGCTGACGGTGAACCCGGCGTTCTCGAACAGGTCGATATACGCCTCCGCCGCCTCGTGAGGGCAGCCCACGGCGAGGGTTTGTGTCGTGGACTTGGGTTTGCCCGAAGCGGGCGGTTTCCAGCAGACCATTTCGAAAGAATCGGGCGCAACGTTATGGATGCGTGAGAGTTCCATACGTGCAATTTGGACCATGGGAGCGCCGGACACCTTAGGCGGAACGTCGAAGACGCCTTGCAACAAGCCCTTTTCCGGCGCCGCCAGTACGATCTCGTCACCATGGAAACCCTGTCGCGCCAAGATTCGTTTTATCCTGCGTATTTCTTCAGTGTCTATGCCATCCCCTTCGTTCGTCCGCGGCAGCATTGAAAGTGCGGCGATTTGTGATTGATCGCCGGACGTTAACAGTTGAGCCACCTTGATGCTTCGAGTCCCGACGTCGATACCGATGACTGATCGAGTTTTGCCTTTGTTTTTCATTATCCCCCTCCCTGGGTCATGGCTGTCAGGTCGAACAGCGGCAGGAACATGCTGACCGCGATTAATCCCACCAGGACACCCATGATGACTAAGATCAGGGGTTCGATAATGCTGGTCAGCGACCGGAGAATCGTCTCATTTTCCTCGTCGAGAAAACCGGCAATATTCAGCAGCAGGCGGTCTAACTGTCCGCTCTGCTCGCCGCTCTGAACAGCCGCGTGGACGCAGGGACTGATGAGCGAGGGATCTGAAAAAGCAAGGCTCAGCAATTCACCTTCTGAGACATTCTTTTCGGCCTTGGAGATCATTTCCGAATAATGGGCGTTGCCCGCGGCGCGTCGCACGAGTCGCAGGGCTTCGAGGACTTTGACGTGGCCTTCCATGAGGACGCCCAGCAGAAACACGATTCTGGCCGTGATCAAATTTGGGCGATATTGCCGATACAGGGCATTTTCAGCAAGATCGTATCACACAAGCGCTTCCCCTTCGGGGTGCGAAGAAAAACAATAATTCCGGAGATTGCCGCTACGATACAGATGCCGATGGCCCACCAGTAACTCTTGATAAACTCGCTGATATTGACGAGTATCTGTGTGCTGGCGGGAAGGGGCACTCCCAGGGTCTCGAACAGCGTTGAGAATCTCGGCACAACAAAAATCATCAAGAGGATAAAGATCGCTACGGAAAGAGACACGAGGATGATCGGATAAATCATAGCGCCGACGATGGAATTGCGAATTCGCAATTGTTTCTGTTTCAGTGTCGCCAAGCGGTCGAGCATATCGACGAGATGGCCGCTGGATTCGCCGGTCGCGATGAGGCTGCAATAGACGGGATCGAAGTATTGGCTGTTGGATTCCATCGCTTCTGATAAGGCCGCGCCTTCTTTGACCCGGTTGTTCAGATCGGCGATAGTGGCCCGCCACGGACCCTGTTTGGCTTGCTTTTCGAGCGCTTCAAGCGCCTCGGTGAGCTGGGATCCCGAACGGACCAGCACGGAGAGCTGGCGGGTAAAGACGGTGACATTCTTCGCCTTGTTGCCCCCCTTGAGATTCAGTCGCCGTTTTGTCGCAGCTTTTGCAGGCGTGGCGGCGGACTCGTCGATTTTCGCCACGAACAGCCCTTTGCCGCGGAGCGTTTCCGTGGCCGTCAGAATGCTGGCACTGTCAATCGTGCCCGCGACAGCTTCGCCTTTTTGATCGTATGCTGTATACGCCAGCTTCATGTCGTTTACCTTCGCCCGGCTTCGTGGGTTTCATGGCTGACGGCGTCTTCCGACGTATCCTGGCTGTGCGTGACCGCCAGAATCTCTTCGAGGCTTGCTTTCCCCTCCATCGCCAAACGCACGCCTTCCTCCCGAAGGGTCAGAATCCCGTCTTTTCGAAGCTCTTCCCGGAGTTCATGCATCGGGGCCGCTCTGTGGATCAGCCGTCGTATGATCGGCGTGACTTCCATGACAGAGTAAATGCCGGCTCGTCCTTTCGAGCCGGAGTTGTGACACTCCCGGCAGCCGACCCCTTTGCGAAAGACCTTGCCGGGCTTGTTCCGTAAGCCGGCGTCATGCAGCACGTTTTCTTCGGGCGAGTAGTTGGTGACACAGCTCGGGCATACCGTTCGTGCCAGCCGCTGGGCCACAACGCCGTTAATGGCGCTGGATAACAAATAGGGCTCGATGCCCATATCCAGCAATCGGGAGACGGTCCCGGGCGCATCGTTCGTGTGTAACGTCGCCAGCACAAGGTGCCCGGTTAAGGCGGCCTGGATGGCGACGCGGGCTGTTTCCTCATCGCGGATTTCGCCGATCATAATGACGTCCGGATCCTGCCGGAGGATACTCCGCAGCGCCCGGGCAAACGTCATGCCGATGGCGGAATTCACCTGAATCTGGTTCACCATATCCAACTGGTATTCGACGGGATCTTCGACCGTGACGATGTTTCGCTCCGGGTTGTTGAGCAGATCGAGCGCCGAGTAGAGCGTCGTCGTTTTGCCGCTTCCCGTCGGCCCGGTCACCAGCACGAGACCGTGAGGCTGGTTTAACATTCGTTTAAAGGCCGCCAGCGCCTCTTGCCTGAATCCAAGCTCTTCCATGCGGATTTTAAGACTGGATTTGTCGAGAACGCGGATCACGATCTTTTCGCCGAGTAATGTCGGCATGCTGGACACGCGCAAGTCGATCTCGTGCCCTTTGGCGATAATGCGGACGCGTCCCTCCTGCGGAAGACGTTTTTCCGCGATGTCCATATTGCCGATGACTTTGATCCGCGAGATAATCGAGGCGTGCAAGCCCATCGGCGGTTTCATCAGGTCTCTCAGCGCCCCGTCGATGCGATAGCGAATATGCGTTCGATTTCGGTCCGGCTCGATATGAATGTCACTGGCGCCGTCTTTGATGGCGGTCATGAGCGCCATATTGACGAGATTCGTGATGGGACTGCCATCGACCATCTTATCCAAATCCGTGACGGGACCTTCGTCGATCGCCTCCCGTTCCACGACCGAGACTTCCGTCTCCTGCAAGGTGGCGAGAAACGAATCGACGCTCGAGTTGTTGGAAGAAGCCGTCTCACTTTTTGTGACGTATTCCATAATATTGGAGTGTAACGCCAGAACCGGGCGAATTTTGTGGCCGGTCAGTTGGTGCAGCCGGTCGATTTTCGGCAGGGATTGCGGCTCGGCCATGGCGACGGTGAGGGTATCATCGACCAAAAACATCGGGATGGCCTTAAGCCGCTGGGCTTCTTCCCGGCCGATCAGGTCGATCAATGAGAAATCGATCAGACCGTGACGCAACTCGCAGTAAGGGACATCAAGCTGACGTGAAAAGACGCGCAGCATGTCCGGGCCGCTGATCATGCCCAAATCGACCAGGATTTCGCCCAGCATTTTGTCGGACGACTTCTGTTCGGCCAAAGCACGCTTGAGCTGGTCTTCGGACAGGATGCCTTCCTGGATGAGGGCTTCGCCTAAACGCTGGCGTTTGACGAATTCGATCATAGGAAGCTCCTGACGGCTGAGTTCGTATCGACAAAGCACTCGAACAGCGGTCTCAGCCCTGTGAGTTCAATCACCTGCCTCATCGTTTCATTCATGTGGCATATCTTCAACGTTTTGCCGCTTTGAGCCAATGCTTGCGAGAGTTCGACGAGCACGCCGAGCCCTTTGCTGTCCACGTAGGCCACGGACGTGGCATCGAGGATGATCCGCCCCAGGTTCTTCTCGATGGCTTCGCTCATCTCTGTTTTGAATTCTTCGGCGTTGGCCCAGGTGATCGACCCTTCCGGCCTCATCACCGCCACACCTCCGCATTGTTCTGCAACAACTTTCACACTAAGACCTCCTCAGTTACGACGGGAAGCGTTAAGGTAAATGTGCTTCCTTTATCGAGTTCTGTTTCTACCGTAATATCCCCTCCGTGCTGCCGGATCACCTGGCGGGCAATCGCCAGGCCGAGTCCGGAGCCGGTCACCTCTTTAACGCGCTTGTCTCCCGCCCGATAGAACTTGTCGAAGATTTTGTCCGCGTCCTCCTGGTTCATACCGATCCCCGTATCGCAGACGGCGATACGGATCTGTCCCTTCTCCAGAACGGTTTTGATGGAAACGCTGTTTTTCTCCGGCGTGTATTTAAGGGCATTGCCGATCAGGTTGTGCAGCGCGAGTAATACTTTGTCCCGGTCCGCATGCAGAATCGGAAGCTTGGGCGGGATGTCGAATTCGAATTGTATCTGTTTTCCTTTGGCGTGCATTTCATGATCGGCCTTAATCTGTTTGAGCAAGACGTCAAGGCGCACGTCATCTCGCACCAGCGTGAACGATCCGGCTTCCACTTCCGCCACCGACAAGATCCCGGAGACCGTGCGTTCCAGCCGGTGGGATTCTTGGTTGATAATATTCAGATACTTCAAGGTCTCTATCGAGTTGTGTTCGGTGTCCTCCAGCGCGGTTTCGGCGCAAAGACGGATGTTCGTCAGAGGGGTCCGAAGCTCGTGCGCGGCGCTGGCGAGAAAACCGCTTCTCGCTTCCTCCGCCATCTTCTGTTGCGTGATGTCTTCAATCATGAGCACGGCCACGCCTGAATTCTCTTGACCGATCGGGCGCACCATGAAGCGCAGTACGCTTGAAGAATTTGAACCGTCTTGTTTGACCTCGACGATCGTTCGTTTATACAGGGGACTTTCAGCCGCATCGCGTATAGCGTCAATCACTTGTTGATTCGTCACAAAGTGAGTTACTTCTTGATTACAGAGTTCTTCGACATTCGTTCGGAGTAGCGACGCCGCGGCCCCATTGGCGTAATCGACGCACATTTTCTCGCCCACGACAATCAGGCCGTACGGTAAGGCGTCGCAGGCGGCGCCAAGCGCCACGTTGACCTTCGATTTTTCCTGAATGGATTCCCGGACGTGCTCGATAGCGGATCGAACCTGTTGGCCCTGCGTTTGACGGATGATCTTATTCCACGCCAGGGCTTCGGTTCCCAGTCTCGGATCGATTTCGAGAGCGGAGATATCGGTCTGGGTTGATTTCGTATCCTGTAATGCCTGATGAATCGTATCAATGGCTTTGAGCCTGGGCCGCACGTGATGATGCACCAGCAACATCACCACAAGGGCCAGACACGCAATCGTCATTTGGGCGGTCTGCGATTGTATGTCTTTCACGGATGGTCCTGCAAAACGTCCGGCGATCTCCAACGAAGCCCCTCCTCGGCCCGGGATATCCAGTGGAAAGCTGAGCGTCGCGCATTGACCTGTAACCGTCTCGGTATAAGGAAGGCTTGGTTTATTCCATGAGTCCGGCAATTCGAGGAGCGTTATTTTTTTCGGATCGGAGTCCGCCAATATACCACCGTCCGGTAAAACAATGCGGCAGTATTCGAGATCGTGTTCGAGAGCCGCCTCTGAAACGGACCGGCGGAGCGTCGAGACCTCTCCGGCGGCCATCAACGTTTCCGTCGATCGGGCCAGTATGTGTCCGACCGCCTTGACGTTTCGGAGGCCGGCTTTTGCTTCTAAATCTTTTTGGAAAAACAGGTTATATCCAATAGAGATGACCATTTGGATAAAGAAGATGCAGACGAGCGCGAAGATCAGCACATTAAACGCGGTCCGCCCGCGTACCAGCGCCCGGCCGACAATGGATAGCCTTTTAATGATCAATCTCTCGTTTTTCATGAGGTACTCCTCGCGCGCTAAAGATTCACCAGATGTTCTTTTCGGCTATCTGTGGTTGAACTTTAAGTAAAACGCCGGTTTTCGATTTTAAATCCGCATTTTCACATCAATACGGTTCCTTCCCGGACAATCTCCTTAAAGTAGGGCGATGAATGTGTCGATTCTCCTGGGTAGATTGAAAAATTCCAGGAGTACCGGCTATGACGAAAACCGACAATCGACGAAGAGCGCCAAGAATGCGATACCGGGTGACGGTTCACTATTCGGAGGAGTCCGAGGCTGAGACCACGACATCCGAAGGCCAAATGTTGGATATTTCCAGCGGAGGTCTGGCGTTCAGGTGCAACGCTGACGAGAACTGCCCTTATGAGGGCCAGCAATTGAAGATTCGTTTCAGTATCCCCAATCCCAAGGGTGACGATACGTCAATGATGGACTTCGATCGTACCGGCCGGGTTCTCAGGGTACAGCAGGTCAATCCGACCTTGCGGAATGTCGCCGTTCGATTTGACGAGCCCCTGCCCGTGGGAAAGGTCTTTTTTGATACCATTGGATTGTATCAGTCAAATCCGGAACCCCGGGCTGTAGCGACCGATAAGAAGACCCATGCGGACAATGATAATGAACGGTCTCTGGGGTCGATCATCGATCAGCGAATCCGAGAATTGGAACAGGAGCTTGAAAACCTCAGGCAAATGCAATCGTTAAGCGAGCGGTCCGATAGTACAGCGGAAATCGAATAAATAAGAAGGCCGTTATCATCAGCCCGCTTTCGCGAGTCACCTGCCTTGTTTCACGTCCCTATGGTTACCGTGTCGTGAGATATATGCTCGGCCGAATCCAGCCTGGCTAAAGGCCATTGCAATTTGTGTTTTTCACAGGCTTTCATAAACGCTTCGACCACTTCGGGATCGAATTGAGTTCCAGATCCCTCGCGTATATCCTTTAGTGCGGTTTCAAACGATTGGCTTTTTCGATGCAGATGATCGGACGTAATGGCATCGAAGACGTCCGCAACCGTCACGACGCGCGCCCCGATTTCAATTTGCCGTCCTTGCAAGCCGTCGGGATAGCCCGTGCCGTCGAATCGTTCGTGGTGATGCCGAATGATTTGAAGCTCATGGTAGAAAATGCCCAGGGGCGCCAAAATTTGGGTACTGGCGGACGGGTGCTGCCTGATGATATGCAGCTCTTCTTTCGTCAGGGCAGTCGTTTTACTGAATAAATAGCTGGGCATGCCCATTTTTCCCAGATCGTGCAATAACGCCGCGGTGCCGATCCGCCCCGTTAATTCGGCGGATAAGTTCATTTCACGGGCAATGGCGGTTGCATAAACCTGAACGTGTTTGGCATGGTGCTCCAGATAGGGATCCCGGATCGCGAGACTCATGGCCTTTTCAAGGGCGGAGACCGTTCCCATCGCCTGCGTTCGCAGTTCTCTTGTGAGCGAAGAGATTTTGGTTTGAAGCTCGTGATAGTCTTGAGATTTGGGTTCGGCCGCTTCGTCTGCTTCCGTGTCCGTCTCATTCCAGCAGACGACGCAATTTCTTCCTTTGTGCTTTGCGGCGTAAAGGGCGGCGTCGGCTTTGCCGACCATGTCCCGCGAGTCGATAATGTGGTTCGGATCCAGGGCGACCAGGCCGATGCTAATAGTGACAGACAATGGATTATCGGAGACGACCCATTGCCAGCGATCGATGATACCGCGCAATCTCTCGGCGGCTTTCTTGGCTTTGTCAAGAGACGTATCCGGCATCAGGACGGTGAATTCTTCGCCGCCGTAGCGCGCAGCGACATCGAGCGGGTAAAGATTCTCCCGGAGAATCTTGCCGGTCTGTTTGAGAATGACGTCTCCCGCCAGATGACCGTAGGTGTCGTTAATGCTCTTAAAATGGTCCACGTCGAGCAGCATGAGGGCCATCACGTGGGATTTCATCTTCGCTTGCAGAATTTCACGCTTGAACAGCTCGAAAAAATGCCGGCGATTAATCAAGCCCGTTAATTCGTCATAGTTGGCCAGGGCTAAGTTCTTCTCCTGCAGCTCGATGATCCGAAAGACGACGCCGATGCGCGCCCGAAGCTCGCCCAGATTAAACGGTTTGGTGATATAATCAATGGCCCCGAGCTCTAATCCGGTAATCTTGTCAATCGTGTCCGCTCGGGCTGAAATAAAAATGATCGGAATAGACGAGGTGCGGTTGTCGGCCTTGAGCCTCTGGCAGGCTTCAAAGCCGTTCAAATCCGGCATCATAACATCCAATAAGATCAAATCGGGCTGCTCGCTGATCGCCGTCTCAATGGCTTTTTGGGCATGATTCGCTAAGATCGACTTCAAACCCATCCTGTCAAGCTGGGCTTCGAGTAAAAGGAGATTGTCCCAGTTGTCATCGACCACGAGGATTTTTCTGCTTTTTTTCATGATTCATCCCATACCTATCAGAGCCCATGACGCGACGGCGGCCTTTCGATTGAAACACCGTCCTCCGTGTGTTTGTTCTAAAAGGGAAGGCAACCCTGCTCAGCATTACATTACTCACATTCATCGGCAGGATTGGGACGGAAATGAATCTGTATTTTATGAAAACGGCGTAGGCCCGGCGGCCCGCCCGTTTCAATGAGACAGGATCGTTCAAGAAACTTCATTTTACGTTCGAACGTCGGGGGACTATCGGCGATATATCGGACATATTCATCAAAGGGCGCATCCGGACCGCTTAATCGAGGTCATAGAAGTGGAATGCGTTCGTTCGAAAGAGCTTCTGTTTTTCTTCAATGGATCGCTTCCGGATGATTTCGTTGAGCAGAGTCAGCCATACGTGCAACGGCGCTCCCCGCGTACAAACCGGCCAATCGCTTGCGAATACGACGCGGTCCGGCCCGAAGCTATCCAGGCAATGATTCACAATCGGCGACAGCACCTCGGCAACGGCCCTGCCTTTCGGCACGCGGGCGATAATTCCGCTGATTTTACAGATCACGTTCGGTTGCTGGGCCAAAACGTCGATCCCCTGTTTCCATTGATCGGCGTCATGCTGAGGCCCCCGGCCCCAATCCAAATGAGGATTGAATGCCAGCGGATCGGCGTTGCCGCAGTGGTCCAGGATGAATCGTGTGTCGCCGCACTGCTCGACCAGCCGCGCGGCTTCGCCGATATGGTCGGGGCGGACCAGCAAATCGAAGCGCATGTTCAGTGTTCCGAGCAGCCGAAGGTTTTCTATGACATGTTTGCTGTTGAGTTGACTTGGATTATACAGATTGTGTCGCACGCCTTTAATATACGGACTGTCTTTGAATTGCAGAATATAGTCCTTAAAGCTCTCGTTGAGAATCTGTCCTCCGATCACGGCGGCGCAGGTCGGATTGCTCTTGTCCTGACAGACCTTGATGATATACCTTGCCTCGGCCGGCTGCTGCTCGGGCGACAGCGCCACTTCCATGTAAATGGCCCGGGTGATCCCGAGTCCCCGGGTTGCCTCTGCATAGCCGGCCTGTGTGTAATCCCTTGTGAGTTCGCCGCCGGGCCGAAGCCAGGGGGGCCGAAGATGGTGCAGGCTCCACAAATGTTGGTGCGTGTCGATAATCGAAAGACCGTTTTCAGAAGATGACGTCGCTGAACGAGCCATAGAATGACACAAGGTCACAAACATGGAGGAACGATATAGAAATTGTCTCCGGTTCATGGGACATCCTTATCCATACTTACTTTCGGCGTATGATGAAACATAGCCCAATAAAGCTGGTCGGTTTCGTATGGATCGATATCTTTTGCCGGAGTATTCTTGGGTAGAATCCCAAATCGCGCCATTTCACGGATATATTGTGAGTTGACCTGAAACGTCGGCGAGCCGAAGGCGTGGGATTTGTGCCATTCGGATTGCCAGACGGCGGCCGCTGCCGACAGGGTTCGATAGCCGGGATCGCGTCTGGACGCGAAGACGTTCGGGCAGGTTCCCCACCCGCCCGCTTCTTTGCGCAGCGGCGCCAGGAGTACGGCGGATTTTTCAGGCCGCGTGGCATTGATTAAAACGTGCCACGAAAAATAGCGCGCCGGATCGTCTTTGAGAACGAGGCGTTCATGCCGCCCCGTGGGACGGTCGAAATGCTTTCTCCGTTCGTCCCAGTCAAAGGGGACGACAAGAGGTTTTTGCGGTCCGTTCCCTTTGGGGTTGTGACAGGTATAGCAACGCTTGTAGAGAATAGCGCCGGCACGTCGCGTGAAGGCGCCTAATTGCGTATTCTGCTGTTTTTGATTTCTCAAGCCGCCATAGGTCCCGCAGAACGGCGCCGCGGCTTCCGTCCAGGCCCAGACTTTCAGCCAGTCCGCGCGCGACACCTTTTCATTGTGATGAGCGCCTTCGAGCTTACGCAGCAGGGCGGACGCGCTGGAGCCGAGCGAGCGCGGCGGCTGGTTGCCCAGGCCGTTGCGTCCATCGCCGATTTGGCGTCTCATGGCGAGCGAGTAATAACTGATGGAGTATGTGGGGCCCATGTCCCCTTCAAGAGACAGGCGGCCCTTTCGGTCTTCGGTGTTATGGCATGAAATACAGTATCGATCGAGGACCGGCTGAACGTCGCGTGCGAAGTCCGGCACGTCCGGTATGCCTTCGATCCGTTCGATTTTGGACGGGGGCCGCTGGAGCGCCATAACCCTTCGGGCGCCGCCGACGTTGGGGTTTGAATGATTGCGCGAGTTGTGACATCCGATGCACGCCATGGTGTCGCCGGGCCGGGCGCACGTGAAGCTTTGCATCCGCCGGCACGAGAGGTCGTTTTCATCGAGCGCGACGTACAAAATGGGGCGATTGGCGGGTAATTCGAAATACGCCGAGCCGTCGGGTTCGACGGGGACGGTTCCGAGAATGCGTTCGAGGTTGAATGAGCCGAGCATGCTGAGCGTGTCCGGTCCGCCGGAGAAGTTGACGGGTTTGGGGAGGGTCTCAATAATGAGGATTTTTTTGATCTCGCCGCGCCGGATGCCTTTCAGATTTTGCGAGTTATAGATATCAATCAAGATATGCGTGCCCACGGGACTGGACGCATCGCAGCGCTGGGCGATCAATTTTTCGCGCGGGCGTTTCGTAATGGGGCGCGGCGACTGGGCGATCCATTTCTTCGTGTTGTTTTTGATTTCGTAAAGGGCTCGCGGTGTGTATTTGTTGTCCTTTTTGTTCTTGGTCACGACCACCAGTCGCGCCACGTGCGCCTTCTTTGATTTATTCAGTTCGGCGGCGAGGATCGTTTCCGAGCTGAGCGGCCAGGGGTCGGCGAGGTTTCCCTTGCCCCAGGGGAACGGGATGTGTTCGAGTCCGCGAGGATCGTCGGGGCCGAATTTTTTGGAGAAGAGCGACAGCCAGCCGTAATGGTCGTTGCGTCCGTGGCCGGGCGAGTAAATGCCCATGACGCGGTCGTCGTCGGGGATGGGCCGGCAGGAGAGGAAGACGCCCCAGGACACTTCATTGCCGTAGTAAATATCCTGGTTGGTGCCGTCCGGATTCATCGTCCAGAGGTGGTGAAACTCGACCTGGGAGCGATCGACATATTCCCATCGCATATAAAGTATTTGCCCGTTGGGCAGAACGGACGGCGTGTTGTCGTGCTCGATGTTGCACGAGAGCGCTTCGATGTTCTTGCCGTCTGCGTCGCAGCGGTGGATCGTCCCGACCTGGGTGATCCAGCAGCCGACCCATCGCCGGGCGCGGGTGGAGACGAAAACGATACCGCCGTCGGGGAGGTACTCGGGTTCGTAATCGTCGAAAGGCCCTGACGTAATCCGGCGAATGTTGTCGCCGTTGATATCCATCTCGTACAGATTGTAATTGGGCAAACCGTCTTTGCGCCAGGCAAAGATGATTTTCTCCGCATCGTAGTGGACCTTCGGATCGCGGATACACCCCGTCTCCGTTTCGAGCAGGACGGTGATCCGGCCGGTCTTCAGGTTGAGTTTGCAAAGCTGCGCGCCCGTCGTGTAGGCGGGATCGTTCTGATTGTCGCAGAAATAGCCTATATTTGCGTACCAGTGCGGGTCTTCGTATCCGCCCCGCTGGACGAAAATAATGTCTTCGATCCCGTCGAACTCAGCAGGAAGATGTTTGATCGCCTGCGTAAAGACGCCGCTGTTCAGGGTTTCGAGCGAAGGCAGATTTGCGAATGCGGCCGGCGTGATAAGGATGAGGGTGGCGAAGAGAATCGTACGTTTCATCATATGACTATCAACAGCCATCTAAGATTCGTAATGCTGTTGACTCCTCAAAAAGGGTTCATGATGATTCTTTGCAATATTTCACTATTATACAGACCTGAAGTACATTTGTCCAGACCGCGCCTTTCCTCATGCAGCAGGAACGCTTTGGCTTCGGGCGAATCCTTATCCTTCCAGCCGTAAAAGAGGAGCATCCCGTTCACAATGCTGCCGTCGGGCCGCGTCACCGGCTGGACGTTGTTGTACTTCCAGCCGGGGTATTGGGACTCCTCCGGGGTCAGGTCTCTCTGCTTTTTCCATGTGTTGCCCTTATCGCGGGAGATCCATTCTTCGACGGCCCCTCCACCGTGTCTGTCCATATAGCCCCCTGTATCGAGGTAACCGTCGCCGACGATAAGGTAGGCGTGCAATATGTCTTTTTCGTCGCGGGCCAAATGACAGCTATTCCATTGATGGTTGGAGCGGGTAATCGGCATTTGCTTCCACGTGCCCTCGGCCCGTCTAACATAATAGTAATGGTGGTCCTCGAGCGTTTCTCCCGAGAGTACATGGAGAAACGCGGGATCTCCATTTTCATCAAGGGCAATGGCGGGCGGCACGCCGGCCCCGCGCCAATCCGTATCCCAAATCCTGCACTTCGCGTTAGCCTGGTCGATGTCAATCGGGGTGCTTATGCGATCGCCGTCGAAGCTGGTGACCTCGTGCGTTTTCAGGTCGATTCTGATGTAATAAAGATTGTACTTCCATTCATTGCCAACAGCCCGGTCGTATCGAGGATTGTAAAACCGCTTCGGCTCGTCGGACTTGTTGTCGTCGTAGGCGATGAAAGCGACATGGAGGAATTTCCCCTCCCGGCCGGGTAATACCGTGTGATAGGACGACCATTCGGTTCGGCCCCGGATATCCATATCGGTCACATCCTTCACTGGCCCGGCCCAGTTCTTTCCATTATCGTCTGAAATACGGTATGTCCATGAACTGGTGTGGCCCTCGGTACGATAATAGATCAATTCCTTGTTGCCGTGGATGCGGAAAAAGGTCGGGTAGGATATTCCAGGAGCGATCCGCGGCCCGGTCACCCAGGAATCAAGACGGGTCCCAATCCGTCCGGGTTGTTTGGAAATCAGGTGGGTGCCCGGAGTCCTGTGGCAACCGAAGAGCACGTGTAAATAATCCGCTTCGTCCGCCCATATAACGGGACCGTAGTGGTGATCTCTGCTCGCGGGTCCGAGTGTCACGATTTCGGAGAATCCCCGGAGAGCCGGATCGTACGTGATGACCATCGGTCTCGTGGGGGCCTTCGGCGAGGCCCCGAGTTGTCCCCCGGCATTGAAGACAATATGTACCTTGTTATTGAGATAGACCGACTGAGGCCGCTGCCGGCGATCGTAGAGCATCTTGATCTGCCCGCCTTCACCAAAAGACGCCGGAATCGGGTGGGATTCTTGTCGTTCCTGTTGAACGCTGCACGCGATACTCGTCAGCAACGCGAGGCAAGTAAACGTTGACAAAGCCTTTATCTTCACAACTTTCATTCCCAATAGTTATCAGGGTCTTCTATTGTACTGCTTGTCGCTTCTTATAGCCACATTTGCTGGAATGGTAAACATCCCGGAGATTATTCGGGGCTTTTGAAGGCATGCATTTATTTTTGCGTGAGTCATGATAGGCTCTATTCTTATCAAAACTGGAGACGTCTTCACGTTTTAAGGATTATACCATATAATGATCCGGGTGAAAGCCCGGCCTCAAGATGATGATTCGTTGCGGATCATGTTTGAACAAAGTGGTGTGCGATATTATGGCATCGCTTTCTGAAAGTCTTTTTTGGAGGGTCGCGGTCGAATACGATTCGGAAGCGGCTCGCCCGTCTCTCGGTCGAATTCATCCGGCGTTCGCGTTGTTGGGATTCGATAATTCGTACGCTCCGACCAATGACGTAACGCCTCCCGGAACTCCCTGAGTACGTTTACATAGTTCGGACTATCGGACAGGTTGTGCAGCTCGTGTGGATCGTTCACGACGTCGTAAAGCTCTTCAGCCGGGCGCGGTTGCAAAAAACATGCCGACTGATTCTCATCGAGCTTGCCCTGGGCCAGCAAACGCTGCATCGCTTTGAATGTTGGGCTGCGACCCACGTCGGCAGGGGGAGTACCCGGCAAATCGGGGTAGTCGTTTCGAATATACTTATACTGCTTTGATCGTACGGCTCGGCCTAAGTCTTCATAGTCGTGCCAGTGGTCTTCGGCGTAAATATAATCGCGAATTTCAATTCTCGGATGTGTCAGCAAAGGCGAGAAGTTATGCCCCTCGAAGGTGGGGGAGCGATCTATACCGGCCAGCGAAAGGATGGTCGGCGCAATATCGATGGAGCTAATAAGCTGCGTGCAGGTGGTTCCGGGGCGAATCCGCCGGGGCCAGCGCACGATCCAGGGCGTTTTGATGCCGCCATCATAGAGCGTCGTCTTGTCGCGCGGAAACGGTCGGCCGTTATCGCTGAAGAAAAGGACGAAGGTGTCCTTCTCGATTCCCTGCGATTTTATTTCTTTCAGCACGTCGCCGACGTAGCCATCCAGTCTTGTGATCTCATCATAATACAGCGCCAGCTCTTCTCGCACTTCCGGTATGTCCGGCAAGTAGGGTGGAACGCGAACGTCACCTGGTTGATGCGGATTTGCAATGATCTCTGTTTCGTAATCACGATGCGGGTCGAGTGCAGCAAGCCACAAAAAGAAGGGCTTGTCTTTCGGCCGGCGGCGTAGTGTCGAGAGCCAGTGCTCGCAGCCGCTTTTTTCTTTTGCGACCATTACGCCCTTTGTCTTATCTGTGCCGGTAGGTAGCTGAAATCCTGAGACGTCGGCCTCTCGGATATAATCGAAACGATCTTTGACCGCATCGCCAAGATGCCATTTGCCGACGGCTGCGGTCCAGTAGCCGGCACTCTTCAGCAGTTCTACGAAAGTTTTCTGTTCGGGCGGGAGCGGCCAGTGAAGCTGTTCAGCGTCCGTGTTGTGAGGATAACGTCCCGTGATGATGCTTGAGCGGCTCGGACTACACGAACTGGCCGTCAGGAAGGCATTCGTAAATCGCATCCCTTCCGCGGCCAGTTTGTCGATATTGGGCGTTCGTATCGCGGGATGCCCGTAAGCCCCGCAATCATCCCATCCCATGTCGTCGGCAATGATCAATACGAAATTGGGCCGAGGCGTTTGGGTGTCGGTCCGAGCTGTGGAATTCCACACGGCAGCTCCCGCAGCCGCCCCGACAAGTTTGATAAACTCACGCCTTTGCATTAAGCGGTTCCTTACCAGGACACATCGACCTGATGCGGTCCCGAGTCTTTGTCGTTGAATGTCAGCGTTGCCAACAGTCGGCAGTTGCCTTTTTTGACCTTAATGCCTTCGAATTCAATGGATTGGCTGTTTGCCGAGAGATTCTTCTCCCATGTAGAGCCGGCGAATTCAAGTCTCGCCGTGCCGTCGGCGCCGGTTTTTGGAAATCGCAGCCTGACGTTGTACTCCCCCGGCTGAGCGGCGTACAATTCCCAATAGCCATTCGATTTTTTCGCCCACGGCCGGTCCTTGATATGTCTCCAGTCCTGGCGCGTCAGGACGACCGGATTCTCATGGCGGGTGCCGATGTAAATACGCGGAGGGGCATAGTTGTCGCGCCGGGTGCTCCCGACGTCTGCAAACCAAGCCTCGTAGTCCTTGCGCATCCGCTCGACAATGTCGGGGCGTTCCGCCGCGAGGTTCTTTTGCTCCAGCGGATCGGCGACCATGTCATACAGCTCGAATGTGGGTTTTCCATCGAAGTTTTCTTTGCCGAAGCCGCTGGCGTGAAGCAGTTTCCATCGTTGGGACCGGGCGGCGAAGTGATGGTACAACACCGGATTATCGCCTCGATGGGATTGAATGTAAATCGTGCGGTCCGTCCACCGAACCGGCTCGTCTTTGAGAAGCGGCAACACGCTTCGACCGTCGAGTTTCAGGCCCGCGGGTTTGCGGACCTTGCAGGCATCGAGAATCGTCGGCAGGACATCGATGTGGGCGGCAATGCGTTCGGAGGAATGTCCGGCTTCGACCACGCCGGGCCAGTGGAAGAAGAAGGGCGAGCGGATACCGCCTTCGTGGACGCCGCCTTTGTTGCCCTGCATCCCGGCCACATAGCGCCGGCCGTTCGGACCGTTATCCACCATGAAAATAACGATGGTGTTCTCGGTTATGCCGAGGTCGTCGAGCTTTCTGAACACTTTGCCCACGTTTTCATCGACGTTGGTAATCATCGCGAAGATACGGGCGCGTTTGTCCTGGTCGCTCTTGGCCGGCAGGGGATGGCCTTTATCCTGTGGGAAGGCTTTGTTACCGAGATCCATCTTCTTGTAACGATTGTAAAGGTCCTTCGGCACATCATGAAACGGGCCGTGCGGGGCGTTGGTGGGGATGTAGGCGAAGAAGTTGTCGCCTCTTGTCACGCATTTGGACATCCAGCTCATGGCCCTGTCGAAATAGATGTCGGTGCAGTAGCCTTTGCATTGTCTCAGTTTTCCGTTATCGAGGAGGATCGGGTCGGTGTACTTCCCTTCGCCGCCGGTCGGATCGGCCGGCTGACCGATCCCGCCGCCGCGATGCACGAGCGATTCGGAGAAGCCCTGGTCCTTCGGGCGCATCGGGTAGTTGTCGCCGAGATGCCATTTTCCGAAGATGCCCGTCGCGTAGCCCGCGTCGCCGAGGATTTCAGCAATCGTCGTCTCCTTCGGATCCATCATTGCCCGCCCAATGTATGTATCGATGGCCCGCGTGCGGTAGTTGTATCGGCCCGTCATCAGGCACGCGCGCGTCGGCGCGCAAACGGGGTGGACGTAGAAGTTTTTCATCGAGCCGCTGCGCTGGGCCATCGCGTCGATGTTCGGTGTCATAATGATCGGATTGCCGGTGACGCCGAAATCGCCGTAGCCCTGATCGTCCGTCATGATAAGGATAACATTCGGCCTGTCCCTGCGAGCCGCTAATGCCGGCACATTCTGAGTTGCAATAGCGGCTGCTCCAAGGCAAACGCTCTTAAGAAAACTGCGTCGTGATGGATTGTGATGTTTCATCGTTCCTTTTCCACTTGTTAAATGAGATTAGAGTTGTTTGATTCGGATATTGCGATACCAGACCGGCCGACCGTGGTCCTGGAGACCGATGTGGCCGACACGAGAGAAATCCTTGATCGCTTTGTCTTTGAACTTGTTGCCTTTTTCGTTCGGATTTTGGCCTGCAACGGTCCAGTGGTTCACGTCCATGTCGATGATGCACTCGCCGTTGAGCACAACTTCAATTAGATTGTCCTGGCAGGTAATCCGGCACATGTTCCACTCACCGGCGGGCCGGATCGCGTTCTGGGTCGGGGCGAGGCAGTCATAAACGGCCCCGGCGGTGCCTTTATTGCTCAAGCCCTTTCTCCCGTACGAATTAGCGACCTGGATTTCCATGCCCGTATAGACCGGATTTTTGCGGTCGGGCGTGCGAATGAAGATGCCGCTGTTCGTACGGTTGGTTGTTTTGAACTCGAGTTCCAAAATGAAATTGCCGTATTGTTCCCTGGTCCAGAGGTAGTCGAGATTATGTTCCCTGCCGTCCATTTCGCGACGGACGGTCAGGGCGCCGTCTTCGACAACCCAGGCGTTGTCCGGGCCGGTGAGCCAGCCGTCCAGGTCTTTGCCGTTGAACAAGGGGGCGAAACCCTTCACATGCTCCGGCGGCGTGTCGCCGAGCGGTCGAATCCAGATATTGCGAAACTGGATGAGACTGGAGGCCGGGCTCATCTCGCCGGTCTTCTTATTCAAGCCGCCATGATGTTGCAGGCCGATGGGACCTTCCGCTTCGATGCCCGGGATCAAGGCGTTTTCGATCACGATCCGGCTGTTGAGCATGATCGTCACCCGCCCGTCCACTAAGGTAACGTCCATCGAATTCCATTGCCCGACCGGTTTGTCCCCGCACACTTTGGGAACCGCCGCCGCACGGAGTTCGGGAGTCAAGTCCTTGTTGTTGCGGACCGACCAGAGCTCGCCCGAACCGACCGGCCAGCACCACAGGTTCGCCTGGCCTCCCGACGACCCTCGCAGAAGAATGCCGGAATCGGCATTCGGGGTTGGCGTTCGGATGACGTTGCCGTCGGCGTCGGTTTTATAAGATCCATCGGGCAGAATCGTGGGCATTTGATACAAGCCCGATGTCTTCTTGAAGCGCCATTCGACGTGAAGAGCATAATCGCCATACGATTCTTCGGTCCAGAGGCTCTTATTACCCTTGGCCTCGGACATCGCATCGTAATCAATCACGCCGTCGATCACTTTCCAATGCCCGTTGTCGCCTTCGGGCACTTTCCAGCCGGTGAAGTCTTTGCTGTTGAATAGGACCTTGTACGTCGGCCATTCTCTCCATGTCGGGTATCTGTTATGGTCGGGCAGTTTATCGCGCACGCCCGGCGTCGTGGGATTGCCCTTATTGAAGAAGACATACAGCCCGCCCTTGCCTGCGATGATGACATCGTTTCGGCCGTCCCCGTCGATATCCGCAATGTTCAGCTTCATGCCCACGCTGACCACATAATTCGGAGCGGGATTGTGCATCTCCCCCGGATAGTGCGGAAGGTGGTTAAAGGAAAGGATATGACGCTCGAAGTTGCCTTTTTGAAGATCGTACCAGAAGGCGTAGAGCGGCTCGCCGGCGCCGATGTCGCCACCGTGATGGGCGAACAATCTTTTGCCGGTCACGAGGTCCGGCGTGCCGTCGCCGGTCAGGTCGCCCAGGGCCAACGTGTGGAACTGGCTGTATTCGGTATCGATCCAATGTGTCTTAAACGTGCGCCGGCCCCCGGTAATCCTTTGTTGCAGCCAGGCCAGACCGTAGGCATGAGACGAGCCGATGAGAATATCGTTTAGCCCGTCTTCATCGACGTCGTACACGAGGATGGGATGCGAGGCGCCGCCTCCTCGGTGTTTGGCCGGGGTGAAACGGTAATCGTTGTGAAAAGGCCACTCCCGATCTTTGGCGCGGGCGGGTTGTTCGTACCAGCCGACGGGCGTGACGATGTCCATGCGTCCGTCGCCGTTGATATCGCCGAGACCGTTGCCGTGGACGTCGCCTTTCGTGCCGACGACGTGCTCGACGAACCAGGGGGCTTTTCTCGTATGCTCCAGCCAGGTCATGCCCTGGCCCTTGACCAGGCCCCAGTGATTGCAAAGGATATCCTCGTCGCCGTCGCCGTCGATATCTCCGTGGATGATGCCTTCCATATTCAGGGCGATGTGAATCCGTGTGGATTTCCACACGTCGTTGTTATTGCCGGGATTCTTGTACCAGAAAGCGCCTTTGGAGAACATCCAGCCCGAGCTGACCACGTCGGTTTTGCCGTCGAAGTCCACGTCCATCGCGAACTCGCTGTTGTCGTCGATCTCCGGGCCGTTGGTCTCGGCCCCGTCGCGAAAATCGGCGTGCCTGGTCCAGTGCGGATTCTTGTACCAGTTCCGCCCGCTGGCGATATCCAGGTCGCCGTCTCCATCCATGTCCAGGACCGAGGCGCATTCGCAGAACGGCCCGTACCAGTAGGTGTGGTTGGCCGGATCGTGAACCGGGCCGTCGATCTTCGTGGGAATGAAGATTGTTTCTTGAGCCGCCATGATAACAGGGGCTGTCATTAAGAATGCAATTAAAAAGGTGCGACTGGCTTTCATAGTTCTAAGACCTCCTGATAGAGATTAAGATCCTTTGGTTTGATGTTGGGTTACAGAGACCACCCGGACCGGTAATTCGGCCGGATATATTGATTGGCGTCGTCGTTGTTTGTGAATCTCATTTGTCCGCCGTCGTAGTGGAGGGTTTTGCCGGTTCGGATAGCGATATTGCCCAAAAGCACGGCTTCGGTGATCAGGCTGGCCTGGTCGAAGTTGCAGCCCGCTGCTTCGCCGCCGCGCATCGCCTCGACCCATTCGCCCCAGGTCCCCGAGCGGCGTTTGAGCGTTTTGGGGGGCATTTTATACGCTTTCATTTTTGATTCCGGAATGATTCTCGAATCCAGTATCTTGCCTTTATCGCCGACGTACATGTTTCCACTGTTAGCTAATTCGCGTCCGTCCTCCAGCTCGTCCGGCCGGGGCGGCTTGAGCCCGCCGTCGTACCAGTACAGCGTCAAAGGCGGCATCCCCTCACGGGCGGGAAACTCGTATGTTACAATCGACGCCAGCGGGGCGGTCTCCTCGAAGACAATGGAGGAGCTTGCACTGATCTTCGTCGGGTAGCGCAGCTTTAGCGCCACGTACACATTGTTGAAGTGATGGCAGCCCATATCGCCCAAAGCGCCGGTGCCGAAATCCCACCAGCCGCGGAAATTCCACGGATGATAGACCGCCTTGCGCGGCTTTCTGCTCGCCTTGACCTGGTGGATGGCAAGATCCTTGTCGGACCATTCCGCTACGAACGGTCTCATCGCCGCCGGGCCGATCCACAGGTCCCAGTCGAGCGTCTCCGGCACCCGGTCGCTGCCGGGGGGGCGAAGCATCCCTTGCGGCCACAGGGGGCGGTTCGACCAGCAATGCACCTCGCGCACGTCGCCGATGGCGCCGTCCCGGATCATCTCGCGAACCCTGCACGCGCTGTCGCTCGTACTCGCCGAAGCCGTTACCTGAGTGGCCAGGCCGCGCTCGGCGGCGACTTTGGCGAGGATCCGGTTCTCGGAAATCATGAGGGTCAGGGGCTTCACGCAGCAGACGTGCTTGTTCTTCTTCATGGCCTCGATACAAATGACAGCGTGGGTATGATCGGGCGTGCCGCAATAGACCGCGTCGATCTTGTCGGCCGCGGCCCCGAGCATCTCGCGATAATCGCGATATCGCTTTGCATCGGGAAATCGGTCGTACGTACGTTTGGCATAAACGTCATCAACATCACACAGGTATGCGATTCGCGTACCTTTTTGCTTACTGACGCTGGTGATCTGGCCGGAACCGACGCCGCCGACGCCGATGCCCGCTACCTGGATCGTTTCGCTCGGCGGAATCCGTCCGGCCCCGCCCAAAACGTGACGGGGCACCACCGTTAAGCCCGCCAATGCCATCCCGGCGTCGCGAATAAACTTACGACGTGAGTGCTTATCGCTGTTACTATGTTGATTGTCGCTTCTCATGGCGCTGCTCCTTGATTGAAGGGTCTTTGGCATCAATTGGTCAGGCCCGCGATGGCGGCCCCGATCAATGTGGCATTATCAACATTCACGATCTCTACATATCGCCCGTGCTGCTCCTGCAAAAAGCTCCTAAGATAAGATTCAATTTTTGTCTTGAGGGACTTCATCTCATAGAACGTTGTGCCCTCGGCAGTAATACAAACAGGCTCGCATGGATTTGTGCCTTTGTCGGATTTGAGCACGACGGATGACAACAGGGTCGCCACGAGTTTCGCGGCTCTTTCAATGAGCCCATCCAGCACGTGCCAGACGGTCACGCGGTCCTCCATTGTCCCGGCCGAGCACAGCACAGCCAGGGGGCTGCGTCCGCACGGAGACCGCAGGAAGTTGTTCACATCCTTGGTGTGCAGGCCCTCGACGGCGAGCATCGTCTCAGCGACCCCTTGTGAAAGGAGACCTTGCCGGGCGCCTTCCTGCAGGGCCTTGAGACACAGCGGGCCCAGGTAGGCGCCGGAGAACATTTTCTCAAATGTGTACCGGCCCGGATCGAGCGTGGATTTGTCTAATTGCGTATCGATAAGGCCTTGCGGCATTTTGCCAAAGCCCCCGGATTCCACATTGATGATCTGCTCAGCATGGTCATCCAACCCGGTCAGCTTGGTGATGTTTTGGTTGGACTCCACATAACAACAATTCGACCCCGTCCCCAAGATGAATCCGATGTAACTGTCATAAACCACGTCATAGGAAGCCGAAACGCCGGCGAGTAATGTGGCGACGGTGTCGTTGAGTATGACGACGGACTTGTGTTCTTTGTGACCCGCCCGGGCTAAAGCGGCCAGAAGGCTCTCTCCGATCAGCTCGCCCTCCACTTCTTTGGCCTTGACCTCCTTGCAGAACCGGATGAGCCGGCCGTCTTTGCTGGGCAGTATTTCCGTAGGATAGGAGAAGCAAAAGCCGACCTTATCACTCGCGGCGGCCACGCCGGCCATATACTCCGCAATCGTGGCGAAGAACGCGTCTTTGGGTGTTTCCTTTTCAAGTCCCGGCATCGGTTTTTGAGTCAGGTTCTCAACGGAAGCGTTGCCGGAGCCATCGAAGGACACGGTCGCGATCCGGAAGTTCGTCCCCCCGGCATCGAGCACAATGACCGGCTGATCCGTCGGAACATCCTTGCCGACTTCGATATACGTCGGGATCATCGCAAGGGAGCTATCCTGGCCGGCGAGTCCGTTGCGCATTTCGCTGTGAAAAACCTCGCATAATTGAGCCATGTCGATATCGTCATGGCGGGCTTGACATTGCTTGAGGAATCGCCGTACCTGATCTCTACGTTCTTTCATACGCATCCTTATTGTCTATAATGAAAGGCCATTATGAATCATTATATTGGATTCGACATGGATAGCAAGAAAACGACGGGGGGATTTGTCTTGATCCTTCGGTCCTGAAAGAGTATCATTGATTTATGCCCAGAGAGTTGGTTCTAAAACATCGTTTTTGCGGTCGGGTTACAGGGAGAGGATTTACGCTGATCGAGCTGTTGGTTGTCATCGCCATCATCGCGTTATTGATGGCCATCCTGATGCCCGCGCTGCAACGGGTGAAGAAACAGGCGAAAGGCGTGGCCTGCATGTCCGGCTTGAAACAGTGGGGCCTGATCTTTCAGATGTACACCGACGACAACGACCACAAGTTCTACGGCGCCTGGTCCACGAGCCAGCAGGGCCACGTCTGGATCGGCGCGCTCAGACCTTATTATAAGGACAAGAATATCAATTTCTGCCCGGCGGCGACCAAGCCGAATGCCGACAATGGGCCGCGAGGCGCCGCATTGGAAGCGTACGGCAGGTTTGCGCCGGATGATGTTCGGTACGGCTACGCCAACCTCGCCGGGAGCTACGGTATCAATGATTATGTCGGCGATCCGTCCAAGGCGCGGGAGCCCGGCGGCGTGATCGGCGATTTTTCGCGCTACTGGGTTTCCCCCGATGTCCAGGGGGCGCATCGGATCCCATTGTTCCTCGATTCGACGTGGCTGGGAGGGATGCCGCACCACACGGACGCCCCCCCAATGATGGAGAACGGAACCGGCGGCTCCGGCATGATGCAACGCTATTGTGTGGACCGCCATAGCGGGAGCATCAATGCGGTGATGCTCGATTTTACCGTGCGTAAAGTCGGGCTCAAGGAGATGTGGACGCTGAAGTGGCATCGGCAGTTTAACACATCGGACGCCTGGACCCAGGCCGGCGGCGCCCAGCCGGAGGATTGGCCGGAATGGATGAAAAGCTTCAAGGATTATTGAGCATCAAACGTTGACAGAAAGGAAACCGCATGAGAAGACGTCTTTCGATCTATATGATATCCTCGATCTTTGTTTGTCTGTTTGGCTTGTCGCTCTCGGCGCCGGCTCAGACGGCTGAGGACAAAGCCAAGGCCGAGAAAATATTCAGCGCAACGGGTGTTAAGGGTGGCCTGGTGGTGCACTTGGGTTGCGGGCGGGGCCGGCTCACGGCGGCGCTGCATGCAAACGACCGTTATCTGGTTCACGGTCTGGATACTGATGCGGAAAATGTCCGAGCGGCGATCGACACTATCAAGTCGCTGGGCGTCTATGGCACGGTGTCCGTCGAGCAATTGCGAGGTAGGTATTTGCCGTATGTCGATAATCTCGTGAATCTCGTCGTGTCGGAAAATACCGGTGACGTCTCCCGTGAGGAGATCATGCGCGTGCTCGCCCCCGGCGGTGTGGCGTACCTCAAGGAAAAGGATCGTTGGACGAAAGCCGTCAAGCCCAAACCGGGTGACATCGACGACTGGACCCATTTTCTCCACGACGCCTCGAACAACGCCGTGGCGAACGATACGCGCGTCGGACCGCCCCGGCGATTGAAATGGGTCTGTGGCCCCCTGTGGTCGCGCAGCCATGAGTTTATTTCGAGCTTGTGTGCGATGGTTTCCGCAAACGGACGGCTCTTTTACGTTTTCGACGAGGGGCTGACCGGTGTCACGCCGAAGTCCATTCCGGAAAGATGGATGCTCATCGCGCGGGACGCCTTCAACGGAAAGCTGTTGTGGAAACGTCCTTTACCCCAGTGGGGATCGCGTGCGTGGAAGACTCGGGCCTTGCGCAATGCCCCGCAAACCATTCCGCGGCGACTCGTCGGCCAGGGCGACCGGCTTTATATCGTCCTCGATTATGATGCTCCCATTGCCGTTCTTGATGCGGCGACGGGAGTGACTCGATCCATAGTCGAAGGGACCGAGCAGACCGATGAGATGCGTTGTTGTGACGGCGTTCTTTTATCATGCAAGAGCAACGCACGCCTCACGGCGATGGATACCGAGACGGGTAAGCAACTCTGGGAAGTAAAGGGAAAGATTCGGCCCCTGACACAGGCGATTGACGACGGCAACGTGTTCTATCAGGAGGGGGCTTCATTGGTGTCCCGCCGGCTCGCGGACGGCGAGAAACGCTGGCAAATACCGAGCGACGCCCCGGTCTCGCTGCTCGTGGTTCGCGATGGCTGCGTGGTGGTCCTGAGCCGGAAGATGCTTCGGGTGCTGGACGCCGATTCGGGCGATGTCCTCTGGACGCTCAAGGGCGGCGTCGGCCGGAACGAGCTGTTCATTGCGCAGGGCCAGGTGTGGCACTGGCAGGGCGGCCGGATTGTCGGACGCGATCTGAAGACCGGGCATATTGCAACGCGGCCGGATACGTCCGATGTGTTTACCGAGGGACACCATCTGAGGTGTTACCAGAGCAAGGCGACGGAAAACTTTCTCATCACGCCCAATCGAGGCATCGAATTCGTCAGCATAGCCGGTGGCGTCAATACGCAGAATGACTGGGTTCGCGGTCCATGCCGATACGGTATCATCGCCTGTAACGGCCTGCTTTATGTCGCGCCGAATCCGTGTTTCTGCTATCCCGGGGCCAAGATAACCGGCTTTAACGCGCTCGCGCCCGCGCCGCTTGAGTCAGAAGCGCCCGGGGCAGTATCAGAAAGGTTGGAGAAAGGTCCCGCCTACGGGAAGATCTCAAATCTCAAATCTCAGATCTCAGATTCAGGTAATTGGCCGACATACCGTCACGATGCGCTTCGTACGGGCGCGACGACGTGTGAGATTCCGGGGCCAATTTCGCCGCGTTGGCAGGTGCCATTGAAAGGCGCAGTGACGCCGCCTGTCGTTGGCGGGGATCGGCTTTATGTCGCTGCGAAGCATGAGCATACGCTTTATGCAATGGACGCGCGCGACGGCGAGGGCGTGTGGCACTTCACTGCCGGCGGGCGGATTGATTCGCCCCCGACCCTTTATGGCGGTCTGGTGCTGTTCGGTTGTGCCGATGGGCGCGTGTACTGTTTGCGCGCTTCGGATGGAGCGCTGGTCTGGCGGTTCCGTGCGGCGCCGTCGAACCGGCGAATCATCGCCTTCGACCAGTTGGAATCCCCGTGGCGTGTCCACGGGAGCGTTTTGGTCAAAGACAACGTTGCCTATTGCACCGCGGGGCGTTCATCGTATCTCGACGGCGGCATCCGGATTGTCGGCCTCGATCCCGCGACAGGAAACGTTCGTTATGCGACGTGTGTCGATACGTGGTCCCGAACGAGAAAGGACGCCGAAGATAAGCCGTTCATCCCGGCCTACCACATGGAAGGGACGAATTCGGATATCCTCGTCAGCGAAGGCGACTCGCTCTACCTGGGACAATACAAATTCGACCGCACGCTCGCCGCGCAGCCGGTTCCTTATATCATGCCTGGACCGGAAACCAAAACCAACGCGATGGATTTAATGGATCAGCCGTTTGTAGAGAATATGGAATCTCAGGCTGAATATGAGAAAGTTCAGCACGATTGGCAGTATATCAGAGTCCACAAAGCCATGATGCAGAATTACCAGAAGCGGTACGGCGGCGCCAGTATGGGCGACAGGGCCATCGGGCTGCATGTCTTCTCGACGGGCGGTTTTCTGGACGATTCGTGGTTCAACCGCACCTTCTGGATGTACTCGGCGACGTGGCCGGGGTATTACCTGGCCCACCGGGCGGCCAAGACGGGGCAACTGCTTGTGGTCGGCCCGGAGAGAACGTACGCCGTACAATCTTACCCCTCTCGAAATCTCCAGAGTCCGCTTTTTACACCGGGCGAGAAGGGCTATCTGCTTTTTGCCGACGAGAACGGCAACGAACCCGTCCTGGCCGATTACACGCGCGGCGTCCCCAAGGGGATCGGTTTTACGAGAGCCCAACCGCCCGCCTGGTTCAAGTGGGTGTCCGTTCGCATTCGCGGTATGGTCTTGGCCGGTGGGCGCTTGTTTGTAGCCGGGCCGCCGGACGCGGTGGATCCATACGATCCGATGGCTGCTTTTGACGGCCGGAAGGGCGCAGTGCTCCATGCGCACTCAACTACGAACGGCACGATGCTAAGCGAGCACAAATTAGATGCTCCACCGGTATTTGACGGGCTCATCGCCGCAAACGGTCGGTTATACCTCTCTCTGGAGAACGGGACGGTTCTTTGTATGGGTAAGAACCGTTAATGCTTCCAGGGATACTCAAACGAATATTGTCCCGAGCCAACCTGGATAACAACGGTGTCACCATCCTGGATGGCTTTCGATACGGCCTCTACGCCGTCGAGCTTTTTGCCGTTTTCTCTAACATTTGCCAGCTCGGCATTCGGTAATCTGACGGTTGCGGTTGTGTTGGTTGGAATCTCGATATTGACAGTGATCTTCTGATTCGCTATCCGCCAGCCGGACTCAATGGGACCGTAGAGCGATTCATGGCGCGCCTTAACATGGGTTAAATCGCCGCCGGGATGGGGCTGGATGAGAATGTGCTTGTAACCGGGATTCTGTTCGTCCAAATCCAGCCCGGCGACGACGCGGTAGAGCCATTCGCCGATCGCGCCGTAAGCGTAATGGTTGAACGAATTCATGCCCTTGTCCTGGAAGGTGCCGTCCGGCTTGAGGCCGTCCCAGCGCTCCCATATCGTCGTGGCGCCTTTCGTGACGGGGTAGAGCCATGAGGGATATTGCTTGCGGTTCAGCAGCATGAACGCTTCCTTGAAGTGGCCGTAGTCGCCGAGGACCGGGCAGACAATCGAGGCGCCCATGAATCCCGTTGTGATGTGTTTAAATCGGTTGACGTCTTCCGCCAGGCGCTGTGCGGCCCGCTCCTGCATGTCGTCGGGCAGGAGTCCGAATGCCAAAGCCAGCGAATAAGCCGTCTGCGTGTTCGAGGATAAACGCGCATTCGGTGTGACGAATTCATTCAGAAAGACCTTCTTGATTTTCGCAAGCAATCGGCCGTATTTTTTAGCATCCTCTTTCTTGCCGAGAATCGTCGCCGTTCGCTGGAGAAGGTCCGTACTCCGGGCGAAGTACGCCTGACAGGCGAGGTCTTTGTCGGTCGTTGCGCCGGGATAGTCCGAGCGCGTCGTGTTGAACGCCAGCCAGTCCCCGAAGGTGAAGTCGGTATTCCAGAAGTAAGTGTCGCCCGCCTTGCCCGCCATATAATCCACCCAGGCCCTCATACTGTCGTATTGCTGTTCGAGGATGCGCGTATCGCCGTAGCATAAATAGACCGTCCAGGGAACGATCACCGCCGCGTCGGCCCAGCCGGCGGAGGCGGAGCCGCCTTGCTCTGCTCCTAAAGATAACACATTGGGGACAACGTGCGGGACCGCGCCGCTGGGCTGCTGATCCGCGGCCACGTCCGCCAACCACTTCGTATAGAAGCCCGCCACGTCCGCGTTGAAGCACGCCGTTCGCGCAAACACCTGGGCGTCGCCCGTCCAGCCCAAACGTTCGTCGCGCTGGGGACAATCGGTCGGCACGTCCAAAAAGTTGCCCTTCTGGCCCCACTGGATGTTATGTTGGAGTTGATTAATGAGAGGATTCGAGCATTCGAACGTCCCGGCCGGCTTGATATCCGAATAGATCACGACTCCGGTCAGGTCGTCCAAAGTCAGCTCGCCCGGCCAGCCCTCCACCGCCACGTAACGGAATCCCTGGAACGTGAAGTGAGGTTCATACACTTCCACACCGTCGCCCCGGGTGATGTATTCGACGAGCTGCCTGGCGGTCCTGAGATTCTCCGTATAGAAATTGCCCTCTTTATCGAGCATCTCGGTGTGGCGAATTTTGATATGCGTTCCGGCGGGCCCTCGCGTTTTGATCCGGACCCAGCCGACCATATTCTGGCCCATGTCCACGACGGTATCGCCTTCGGGCGTCTTGATAATCTTGACCGGTTTAATCTCCTCCATCGCTCTGACCGGCACGCCCGCGGGCGCCACCACGAGCTTTTTATCATGCTTGGCCACCGTCACCCCGGCCCAGACGCTGTCGTCGAATCCGGCCGTGCTCCAGCCGTCCTTTTCCAGACGTGCGTCGTAAAGCTCGCCGTCGTAGATGTCCGATTTCAAGATGGGGCCGGTCGAGGCCTTCCAGTCTTTATCCGTACAGATGATTTCCCGCCGGCCGTTTGTGTATTCCACCTCGATCTGCGCCAGCAGGGCGGCTTTTTCGCCGTAAAGGTTGCGCCGGTCCTGCCAGACGAGCCGGCCGCGATACCACCCGTCGCCGAGAGTCACGCCGACGCAGTTATCCCCGTTCCTGAGCAATTGGGTGATATCGTAGGTTTGGTATTGAATGCGTTTGAGATAGGCGGTCCAGCCCGGCGTGAAAAGCTCGTCGCCGACGACCCGGCCGTTTAGCTCCATCCGGTAGAGACCCCGGCTCGTGACGTAAGCGCGGGCGGATTGGATCGCTCCGTTCACCTTGAATTCAGTGCGCAACATAGGGCAGGGATTGGACGTCTTGGGGTCCTCTTTAAGATTCGGCTCGATCCAATTTGCTGTCCAGTCGGAGGCTTTAAGCAAACCCATTTCCCAGCACGCCGGCTCGCTCCATTCGGAGGCGCCGCCGTGGTTGTCCCACACGCGGACCTGCCACCACACGCGTTGCCGGGGTTTTAAAGCCGGTCCGTCATAGACGACGTGCACGGATTGGCCGGATTTCACTCGGCCGCTGTTCCACAGATGCTTCTTGATTCTCCGCAGGTCTTCGATACTCTCGGCGGCGCGGATGCGGTAGGCCGTCTGAACGGTTCCCCTTTGAGGCGCCGAGAGCTTCCAACTGAGCCGGGGTCTGGCCACGTCGATCCCCAGGGGATTCGTTTTGTATTCGCATTTCAGATCACTCACGGACAACGCTGAAGCCCCCTCGCACGTCCCTACGCTGAGAACGAAAGCGAATATGAATGCCGTCGAACAGATTGTCATAGTCCTTTTCATTGTGGTTTCTCCGATTCAGAATTCTTTTCATGTTCGTTTTCATCGTAACGCCCGAAAGTATAGACCATGTCGATGTTAGAATCAAGTTCCTGTTATCATCGTTCGAAAATGCCGTCAACAATGCTTCTTGCCCAAAGAAAACGTACAATTTCGAGACATCCTCCGGCGGTGTTTCATTCAAGCGAACGTACGTCCTGGATCGGTCATGGCACTTCGATTCTTCGTATCATATTTACTGCCCCGACCTAAAAGAATTTTATTGTTAGATACTCTGAAATGGCTTGTATTATGTTATAATATGTAAAGAATGGGTTGCTCGTTATTTCAGGTTCAGAAGGCAAGGGTGCAATGACGCGTGAACGTAATGGTTTTACCTTGATCGAGTTGCTGGTCGTGATTGCCATCATTGCCTTGCTGATGGCGATCCTGATGCCGGCGCTCCAGCGGGTGAAAGCCCAGGCCAAAACGCTCGGGTGTCAATCCAACCTGAAGCAATGGGCGCTCATCTTCTCGATGTACGCCAACGACCACGACAACACGTTCCCCGGCTGGGTGGATTCCGCAGAACCCTGGGCGCAGCAGCTCAAATCCCTGTGGCCGCACCATCGCGACAGCAACGATCTATTCCTTTGCCCGGCGGCCAGAAAACCGGCGAGCCCGACCTTAACTTCGAGCGACTGGCAATTAGGCGGTACGGCCTTCGCCTGGTCCCTGCGCAGCCCGGCCGAGCGGGTCCGGCTTGATTGCAGCTACGGCCTGAGCATCTGGGCCCAGTCAGTCCCGGAACCGAAGCCGGACGCTAAGTATTGGCAGACGATCCCCGGCAAAGGCGCGGGCAATATCCCCATGCTGACCGACAGCGTCCTATGGTGGGCGAGCCGATCGAGCGTCGGAGAGCCTCCACAACATGAGGACGTCTGGGCGGATAATTCGCTGCCGTGCTGTATGAACCGCCACAATGGTTTTATCACCGGCGTCTTCATGGATTGGTCCAGCCGGTCCATCGGCGTCAAAGAACTATGGACGCTCAAATGGCACCGCGATTTCGACACAAACGGTCCCTGGACCCGGGCCGGCGGC
>Ga0180432_10000961_pt1 | contig 46300 bp, 64 predicted proteins | sample SS_ome_10_FD_132414 | JGI IMG/M metagenome (GOLD analysis project Ga0180432, IMG submission 132414) | Hypersaline lake sediment archaeal communities from the Salton Sea, California, USA - SS_1_MS_2 metaG | ecosystem: Environmental > Aquatic > Non-marine Saline and Alkaline > Hypersaline >...
ATCGACGGCGTGAAGGTGCCGCCGTTCGACAGCGTGGCACTGTCGCCCGACGTCCACCGCGGGCTGACCCCGGCGCTGGAGGTCGACACGGGGTGGCCCGCGCTGGTGGTCGAGTCGGACGCCTGCCTGCCGGAGCGGTCGATGTCCCTGCGACGGATGGGCGTGCCGGTGGCCGCGCTGATCGAGGACCGCGACGGCTCCGGCTGGTTCCTGGTGGTGCTCTGATGGCGGTGGTGACCGGCAAGCTGACCGGGCTGCAGGTGAAGGTCGGCGGCAAGTGGACGGCGCTGCCGACCGTGACGAACGCCGGGCTAGGCGGTGGCGACCTGGTGGGCGGCGAGTGGGTGGCGCCGCCGAAGGTGGTGCCGGTCCGCCGGTTCCAGCTCGTGACCTACTCCACCACGCCCACCGATGCCTGGTCCCGGCCGCCGTTCTGGGCGAAGGGCGACGAGCTGCCCGACCCGGAGCCCGCCGCGTGATCCTTGACCTGACCCCCAAGCAGGCGACGTTTGTGGAGGCCGCCCTGTCGGGCCGGTTCCTGTACCTGCTGTTCGGCGGCGCCATCCGTGGCGGGAAAACCGTCTGCGCGCTGTCGCTGCTGTTCATCCTTTGCCGCGTGTTCCCCGGGTCGCGCTGGGCGATCGTGCGGAAGGATCTGCCGACGCTGAAGCGGAACACGATCCCCAGCTTCAACCGGACCGCCCCGCGCCCCTTCGTCGGCGAGCTGAACAAGTCGACGTGGACGGCCACCTGCAGCAATGGCAGCCAGATCCTGTTCTTCGCGGAGTCGGCGAAGGAAGACCCCGACTTCGACAGGTGGAAGGGGCTGGAGGTCAACGGCTTCGCGCTGGAGGAGATGAACGAGTTGACGGAGGGCGGCTTCAACATGGCGATCCAGCGCGCGGGGTCGTGGACTGTCGCCGGCCGCGACCAGCCGCCGCCGCTCGTCGTCGGGACGTGCAACCCGGCGCGCGGCTTCGTGAAGCGCAGGTTCTACGACCCGTGGAAAGCCGGCACGCTCGCGGCGCCGTACTACTACCTGCCCAGCAAGATCACGGACAACCCGCACAACCCGCCGGCCTACGTCGAAAGCCTGAACAACTTGCCGCCCGCCGACTTCGCCCGGTTCGTGGAGGGCGATTGGGATCGGGCGGACGACCCCGACCAGTTGATCGCCTACGAGTGGATCACGCAGGCGATGAACCTGGAGCCCGAGCGCGGGAATCGATCGCTCGGCGTGGACGTCGCGCGCTCCAACAGCCCGACCGCCGACGACACGACGATCGCCGACCTGGACGGCCTGACGCTCGCCGGCCTGGAGTACCATCACGGGATCCCGACCGACCGGACGTCGGAGCTGGTGGCGGCGAAGATCAACGGCCAGGACGGACGGTCGCCGTGCGACCCGGCCCGGGTGAAGGTCGACGTCGTGGGCGTCGGGGCCGGCGTCGCCGACAACCTGGTCCGCGACGGCTTCGACGTGGTGCCGTTCGTGGCTGGCGCGAAGGCCGCCGAGCGGACCGGCGACGACGGCGACGGCTCGACCTTCTACCGCTTCGCGAACGCGCGCAGCCAGGCATGGTGGGAGTATCGCGAGCTGTTGCGGCTCGGCCAGGCGCCGATCGCCGTGGACGATCCCCGGCTGTTCGAGGACCTGACGGCGCCGCACTACAGCGTCAGCGGCGACAAGGTGATCACGGTAGAGAGCAAGGATCGCCTGCGCCGCCGGATCCACCGCTCGACCGACGCGGCCGACGCGGTGATCATGGCGTATTGGGAGCCGCCGGAGGAGGAGGACACCGGGCCCGCCCCGGCGTTCGTCTGATGATCGCGACCACCACAACCGCGATCGGGACGTGGACCTGGCACGCCTACGACGGCACGGCCGACAGCTCGGGGGCCGACGCCCTGGCCCACGACCCGGCGAACTGCGTGGAGCTGCTGGCCGAGCTGCCGAAGCCGCAGCCGGTCGAGCTGCTGGACCCCGACGAGCTGAAGCGCCTGCGAAGCCGTGCGGGCTCGCTGGACGGCGCCGCGTGGCGCGCGCAGCTCCACGCCCGCGAGCTCCACGTCCAGGCGCCCAGCGAGCCGCCAGCGCGCCGCACGCCGACGCAGCGGTCGACGGCGACCGGCTGCCGGAACTGGCGGCGGCCCAGGTAGACATCCGTGCGCCCGCCGGGTTACCTTCGGCCATGGCGGATCCCCTCTACATCGGCGACAACCGAACCTACCGGCTGACCATCACGGACAGCGCCGGCAACCCCCCGACGGGCGGGACCACCGCCTGGACGGTCGAACACGCGGTGAAGGCCGACGACGACGACGCGGCCCAACTGATCACGAAGTCCAGCGCCGACCCGTCGCAGATCGAGCCGGCCAGCCCGAACCCCGACGGGAACCTGTGGCTGATCCACTACGAGCCCGGCGACACGGCCAGCCTGGAGCCAGGCACCTACGTCCGTTTCACGAAGGTCACGACCGACGGCGGCGAAGTGTTCACCATCGTCCGCGACGATCTTCCGCTGCTGGCGAAGGGCGTGGCCTGATGCGCCTGGGCGACCCGTTCGTTGGCGTGTCCCACGACGCGCTCGCCATTGGAGCGCACGACCACCACCCGCAGCCGCGGCACGTTTCGATCTCGAACACGTCGCAGGTGATCGCCGGTGGCGCCGCCTTCAACCTGGACCTGTCCCTGGGCCGCTCGGGCTACACTTTCGCCCGGGTGATGATCACCGGGCCGAAGTCCAGCGGCTTCAGCTCGGCGCAATGGCGCGAATGCGCCGACGTTCACGTCACCGCGACGCTGGCGGACGCGATCGGTCACAGCGTCCGCGACTCCGGATCCACCTACAAGGTCTACGGCGTGACCTATGCGAAGGCCGTGGGCGCGACGAACCTGACCCACAAGGTATTCGACAGCAACACCGGCGGATCGAACCGCTACATCGCCCTGAAGGACGCGCAGATCATCGGCTCCACCCTGCGCCTGACCTTCCATAACTACGACGCCGGCCCGCAGACCTTGTGGGTCAAGGGCGAGGCGGTGATCTGGTGAGACCGGCAGCGATCGCCACGGTCACGGACCACGACCAGGTCCGCGACGTCAGCCCGGCCGACCACCACGCCCCGGTGGCGTCCGCGCGGTTCGTGGTGAACAGCCAGCCGATCGCCGGGTCGTCGTCCTACGTGCTGGCCGTCCCGCTCGGGCGGTCGGGCTGCCAGGTCATTCGCGCCGTGCTGCGCGGCTCGCGGTCCGTCGACATTCAAGGGCACGGCGGCTGCTTCGTGGTCGGGACGGCGACGGCGCTGCAATCGGGCAGCATCGGGATCGAGCCGTACCCCAGCGGCACGCAGTCATACATGGGCGGCTACTCGCGCCTTCACGGCGACGGCTACCTGTCAGGCAGCGGGATGTTCGGCACGGGGATCCGGCTACTGGACGCATACATCAGCGGGAGCGACGCCCGCTTCGTGTTCCAGAATGCCAGCGTGCTAAGCCAAAACCTGACTACCTACGGATCGGTGGTGGCGAAATGAGGGCGACAGCTCCAGACGCGCAGCCGACGACGCACGCAGCGCTGACGAACGTGACGGCCGACCAGCACCACCCCGCGCCGCAGGTGATCAGCTTCAGCAACACGACGGCCGTAATCCCGCCGCTCCCCGGCGGCCCCTATGTGCTGGACGTCGCCGTGCCCTTCGACACGCAGGCGGTGATCTTCAGCCTACGATCGCCGCACGTCACGGAGGGCGCGGGCGGCTGCGCGGGCGTCACAGGGATCGCCGACCGGAACAGCCTGAACACGTCGACCGTGTCCATTGGCGGCCACGGCACCCTGGTGTCGGCGAGCTACAACGCGATCTACTCGCGCGCAGGCGCGGCGCTGAACCTGTCGCACAAGGTGTTCGACTCCACCCTGTCCGTGTCGCTGACCAATGCCTGCCTGGTCGCCACCGGCCCGAGCACGCGCGTCCTCCGGCTGGAGTTCACGAACTACAGCGCCAGCAACCAGACCCTGTCGGTCTATGGGGAGGCCGGCTTGCTATGACGCTGAAGGTCCTGGCCATTTGCTACGAGGACCCGGAGCGCATCCTGGGCGGTATGGGGATGCACGTCCGCGAGCTGTACCGGGCGATGTCGAAGCGCGACGACGTGGCGATCGACCTACTGACCGACGGCGAGCGCGAGGGGTCGGTCGACTACCTGGGCTTCCGAAAACACTACAGCGACAAGCTGGCCTGCTGGAAACCGCGGCGCCCCGACTTCGCGTGCCTGTCCCTGCTGGACATCCAAATGCTTCGGACGCTGCTACGGCTGTTCGCGGAAGGCCACCGCTGGGATCTCGTCCACGTTCACGAGTGGAACAGCCTACAGGTTGCCAAGACCGCGCGCGACGCGCTGGGCGTGCCGATGGTCGGGACGATGCACCTTTGCCTGACGGCGCTGGCGCAGCAGGAGAACCCGGCGATCGACTATGGCAGCCTGCGCGAGGCCGATCTCTACATGATGAACCAGGAGGGAGCCTTGGTCTGCGAGGTGGACGATCTGATCTTGTGCTCGGGCTCCTACGTCGACACCGTGCGGCGGACGTTCCTGACGGATCGCCCGGTGACGATGATCCCCAACGGGATCGACCTGGACGAGTGGAACCCTGGTGCCGGCGACCGCGACCGCGGGCGAGCTGCGAACGTGCTGGACCGCGACCGGCCCGTCGCGCTGTACGTCGGGCGGATCGCGACGATGAAGGGGATCCAACACGTCCTCGAGGTCGTGGAGAGCACGGACACCGGCTGGCAGATCGCGGCTGCCGGCGAGGTGAACGCGAACAACGAGGAAGAACGCGAAGGGTGGGAACTGACGCAGCGGCTACGCGCGGCCGAGCGCGAACACCCCGAGCGGTTCCGGTGGCTGGGCTTCCGGCACGGCCAGCGGCTCCGCGACCTGTACGCCGCCGCCGACGTGGTGATCATGCCGTCGACTCACGAGCCGTTCGGGATCGTCGCGCTCGAAGCTATGGCCATGGGCGCCCCGCTGATCTCCACGGAGGTCGACGGCCTGGGCGAGATCGTGGCGCCGGAGGGCGGCGACGAATACGCCATGATCATCCCGCCGCGCTCGCCAGCGGCGATCATTGCGGCGCTGGACGAACTGAAGGACCCGGCGAAGCGCGACGAGCTGCGACAGCTCGGCCGGCGCCGGGCCCGCGACTATTCCTGGCAGACCGCGGCCGATGCCACGGTCGACGTCTACCACCAGGCGACCAACAGAAGGAGCCGAACATGATCACCCTTCCCGCCCCAATCGACCCGCCGCCGAAGATCACGCACGCGAAGATCGTGGCGATAAAGATGGAGGACAACATCGAACACTGGATCAAGGCGTGGGCGACCTACGGCTACCAGGTTGGCGGCGAGTTCGTGGAATGGCGCGAGCCGACCAGCGGCAACATCGCCCAGCCCGTGGAGATCCACTTCGAGGACGGGGTCCACCCGCTCGCCCCGGGCCGCGCGCTGTTCGTCTGCCCCGACTGCGGGCGCTTCAGCGAGACCGCCGACCCGTGCCCGTGCGAGGGACGACCCGCACCGTACGACGCCTTCAGCCGCCTAGTGGGCACGGCGCCGGGCGACAGGCAGACCTGTTGCGTGGGGATGATCTGCGGGATCTACCAGCTCGCGACGACGGACCGCGTCCCGGACCTGATCACCGGCGAGCCGCGGACGATCATCCCCGGGGAGTTCACGCCGTGACGACCGTGCGGATCCTGGACGGCGACACGGAGCGGATCCAGTCCGCCCCGCTGAAGGACGGAAGCCTGGCGGCCGTCACCGGCTCGGCCACCGTCGTCGTCGCGGTTCAGCGCGTCAGCGACGGGCAATGGCTGGACTGGAACGACGACACCTTCAAGGCGAGCGGCTGGACGACCCGGCAGCAGACCATGACGGAGGTGTCGGCGACGCTCGCGCCTGGTGAGTACCGGCACGACTTCGACACCAGCGCGATCACGAACGCCGCGGCCGACGACACCTACATGGTTCACCTGGACGACACGAGCGGGACGGCGGTGAACGTGCCGCAGGTCGGCGAGATCAAGATCGACCAGTGGCCGGCGGCGATCCTGGAGGACACCGCGGCGATCGACGCGCGCCTCCCGAGCGACCCGGCCGACGAGTCGATCCAGCTCGCGGCGCACGCGCAGACGCAGGCGGACGTCGCTGCGCTGAACGATCTGAGCCAGGCCGACGTCCAGGCCGCCATGACCGCGCAGGGCTACACCAGCGGGCGGGCGTCGAACCTGGATGACCTGGACGCCGCGGTCAGCTCGCGCGCGACGCAGGCGGAGATCCTGTCGGACGCCACGCCGTTCCCCGGCGGCAACATCGACGCGGCGATCTCCAGCCGCTCCGACTTCGATGAAGCGACCGACCCGGTGGAACTGCTGGACAGCGGCGGCGCCGCGGGCACCAGCGCCGCCGAGCTGGTGGCGGACATCGACGCGGAACTGACCACGCAGCACGGCGCGGGGAGCTGGCAAGGGTCCAGCCTGACAAGCCAGCAGGTCCGCGACGCGATGAAGCTGGCCCCGACCGGCGGAGCACCGGCGGCCGGTTCGGTCGATCAACACCTGGACGACATCGAAGCGGACACCGCAGCGATTGAGCCGCTGGCGACAGCGAACCTGGACGCGGCTGTGAGCTCACGGAGTTCGCACAGCGCCGCGGACGTCGACACGGCGATCACCGGCTCGCACGGCGCGGGCAGCTACCAGACCGCCACCGGGTTCGCCACACCTGGCGACGCAATGGACCTGGTGACGGACGCGGTCGACGCGGACGCCGTCGCCACCAGCGGCGCCCAGGAGATCCGCGACGAGATCCTGGACGACGCCACCCGGTTCAGCGGCGCCGACATCGACGCGGCGATCAGTTCGCGCAGTTCGCACAGCGCCGCCGACGTGGACGCACAGCTCTCCGGCAGCCACGGGGCCGGGTCGTGGGAAGGCACCAGCCCGGCCGCGGTCGACGCCGAGCTGACGGCGAACCACGGCGCCGGGGCGTGGACGACGGCGACGGCGACGGCCACCGCGGAATGCCACCTGTCGGCCGCCTACGTCGACAGCGGTGGCGCCGAGCGCGTGCGCGTGTCCGCGTGGCTGGACCGCTCGGATCAGACCGTGACGGCCCCGACGGATTGCACGATCGCCTGGTACAGCGAGGGCGGCGCTCTGCTGTTCACGAAGTCGCTGGCCGATCCAGAACTGACCGGGCCCGACGCCCGCGGCGTGTTCACCCTGATCACCGCGGCGGGCGACTTCGCCCTGACGTCGAAGCGGGCGGACTACTGCCAGGTGACGATCACGGACGGGACCGGCACCGTCACCACCACGCGCGGCGTGCCGACTGCGGGGTGATGCGTGCCGTTCCTTCTGACAAACGACCCCGCCACGCAGATCGTCAGCCTGGAGCTGGAGGCCGGCGAGGTCGTGATCGTTGAAGCGGTCACCGGAACCCTGGAGGAGGAGGACGTCCTGACCGGGGAGCTGGTCGAGGTCGACACGATGATCGGCGAGCTGTGCGAGGTGGCCCCGTGACGTTCCTGGCTGGACAGGCGATCCGGTCGCAGCTCGTGACGCTGAACCTGGCCGGCGACACGACGACCAACGTGGAGGACTTGGTGGGCGTCGTGCCCGACCCGGAGGACCTTGCCGGCGTCGTGGTCGAGGTCGAGGACCTGACGGGGACGGTCGACAATGGCTGCCCGGGCGAGTAGGAGCAAGCGATGGCGGAACCGAAGGACACCACCACGAAGCGGCGCGGCAACGCGAAGGACGAAGCCGAACTGCGGCGCGAACTGCGGCGGCGCAAGGGCGCGAAGGTCACGAAGCCCGAGCGCGAGCGATCGAAGGTGTCGAAATGAGCGACGACACCGAAGCCGTGAACTGTCCCCGGTGTGGTGACTTCATTTGCCCCGCCTGCGGTGGCGCGTCGGCCAGCAGTAGCCAACCGCCAAAGGCTGCGCCGCCGCAGGCGACGGCAAGCAATCCTCGAGGACGGCGCCGGCCGGCCCGCGCGCTCGCCGCCCTGGTCGTGCTCGCCGTGCTGGTCGGGCCGGCGTCGATCTTCGGCGGCGCCGTGGCGGCCGTCGCCTACGAGTGTTTCCTGTTCGGATGGGAGTTGATCCGATGAACGTGATCCAGCGTTTCGGCGCCTGGCTGCTGGGGAAGGACCTGAACGAAAGCCTGCAGCAGGCGATCCATATGACCACGATGCAACCGGCCGCGCGTCGCAACACGGCCGAGCTGATCCAAATGTACCGGGTCAGCCCGTGGCTTCAGGCGGTGACGAAGAAAATCAGCCAGCGATTCGCCGCCGTGTCCTGGCAGCTCTACGCCGTCGGGAACGAGGAGCGCGGCTTCCGCGACGCGGGGACGCTGAAGGATATGGGCCCGTACGATCGCCACGCGGAGATCCGGCGACTGAAGCAAGCGGGCGAGGTGACGCAGATCGAGATCCACCCGCTCCTGATCCTGCTGAACACCGCCAACCCTTTCATGACCGGCAGCGCCGGCCGGCTGCTGACGCAGCTATATCGGGACATCGTCGGCGAGTCGTTCTGGGCGCTGGGGATGAACCCGCTGGGCGTGCCGTCGGAGTTCTGGCCGCTACCGCCGTCGTGGGTGACCGATCTGCCGGTGGGGGAGGACGGCGTCTACCAGCTCCAGATCGCCGGCCAGCGGTTCACGCTGCCGAAGGACGACGTCATTTGGTTCCGCGACCCTGACCCGGCCGACCCCTACGGCCGCGGCGCCGGCACGGCGGAGTCGCTGACCGACGAGATCGAGACCGACGAATACGCCGCGCAGTTCGTCAAAACGTTCTTCCGGAACCGCGCGAAGCCCGAGCTGCTGATCTCGATCGAAGGTCTGGACGGCGAGCAACTGAAGGAGGCGAAACAGCGATTCGAGAACCAGCACCAGGGCTTCGGACGCGCGCACCGATCGTGGTGGCACAACACCAAGATCGACGTGAAGGAGCTGACGCAGAAATTCACGGATATGGAGTTGCAGCAACTCCGCGAGTCGGAGCGCGACACCGTGATCAACGTGTTCGGCGTCCCGCCCGAACAGCTCGGGATCGTCACCAGCTCGAACCGCGCCACGGCTCACGAGTCGGAGAACATCATGGCGACGTCCGTGCTGGTCCCGCGGCTGGAGCCGTTCCGCGAACAGCTCCAGGAGGAGCTAGTACCGCGCTACGACGGGCGGCTGATCCTGGACTACGTCAGCCCAGTCCCGTCCGATCGGACCTTCGCCCTGGAGGTGATGAAGGCCGCCCCGTATATGTTCACGCGCGCCGACTGGCGCGAGCTGGCGGAGTTCGAGAACCGCGGCGAGGGCGACGACGTCCACCTGCAGCCGTTGAACCTGACGACCGTGACGGCGCCCGAGCCCGACGCCACCGGCTCGTCTAACATTCGCGAGCTGCCGGCGCAGCCGCGGCCGAAGGAACTGGAGGCGCCGCGGGCGAAGGCGATCGACCCCAACGGGATCCAGGTCGTCCTCGAATCGATGCGGCCGGAGACGCTGGCCGACGAAGCCCTGCCGGTGTGGAACGACGAGCTGCAGGCATGGGGCGATCGCGTGCTGGGCGATCTGAACGTCGGGGTCCGCTTCGATATGCGGAACCCGAAGGTGGTCAGCCACCTTCTGGAGTTCGGCGCCGACCGGATGGAGGGAATCAACCTCGAGAGTCGGATCCGGATCCGGATCACCCTGGTCGAGGGGATGCAACGCGGCGAAGGCGTGCGCGAGCTGGCCGAGCGGCTGACCGACGAATTCGCGTGGATGGGCGAGACCCGAGCGCAGACGATCGCGCGGACGGAGTCGGTCCGCTCCAGCTCGTTCGGGTCGTTCGAAGCCTACGGGCAAAGCGGCATCGTCGAAGCGAAGGAATGGCTACACACCCCGGACGAAAAGGTAAGGCCGGAGCATGAACAGCTCGGCGGCCAGCCGCCGATCCCGCTGCGCGACGACTTCGAGATCGACGGCATGACCGCGCCCTATCCCGGCGAGTTCGGGATCGCATCGATGGACATCAACTGCCGGTGCGCGGTCGCGCCGGTGGTCGATGCCAACGCCGAGCCGCGAACCCTGGAGGCACGGGATCAGCTATGGAAGGTGAACGAGTCGGAGCGATTGCCATGGGAAGCGAGCGCAACGGAAGCGTTTCGGCGAGCGTTCCAGCGCCAGGCGGCCGACGCCCTGAAGGCGCTGGAGCGCGTCGCGACCTGAACCCGCGCTGCCAGGGGATCCGGCAGCATCCCCCGGGCCGATGCGGTAAGCTGCTGCGCGCGGAGTTGACCCGGCCGTGGTCGTGGGTCTGCCCCCGATGCGGCCACCTGAACCGCTCGCCTTGACAAGATCATTCCCCGTCCCCTACAACTGAACATCCCCGCGAGGCCGCCGCGACACGAGCCCTGAAGTCGCCGACAAGGTGACACCTATGGATCTCCGGCGGCTCGACCCCAAAGCCTTCAAGAAAACGATTCGAGACGGCGGAGACGTCGGGCGAGTGGCGATCCCCAAGGGCTTCGCCTGCGAGGTCGCGAAGGCTGAAGGCGAGGACGGCGGAGATCGCCGGCTCCAGTTCCGGATCACCACCGGCGCCGTCGACCGCGACAACGACACCGTGAACCCGAAGGGCGCGACGAACCTGGACGGGTTCCCCGATACCGGCGTCGTGCTTTGGGCGCACGACTCGCGGCTGCCGCCGATCGCCCGCCCGGTGAAGGCGTGGACGGAGGACAACGCGATCAAGGCGATCGCTGAGTTCGCCCCGGCCGACCTGGATCACCCCCTGGGCATGGGCTTCGGCGAGACCGTGCGCCGGATGTACGTCGAACGGCTCATGAAGTCCGTTTCGATCGGCTTCATCCCGGAGGAGTGGAGCTGGTCGGAGGAACGCGCGAGCGACGACGGCTTCGCCACCGGGATCGACTTCAAGCGGTGGGAGCTGCTGGAGTTCAGCGCCGTCCCCGTGCCAGCGAACCGGGAAGCCCTGGTCGAACTGGCCGCGAAGGGGATGGACCTGTCGGGCGTCTACGAGTGGGCGACCCGCTGCCTGGACGGCGGCGCCGGTGAGCTCGTCGTGCCGCGCCGGCTGGTCGAGGACGCCCGCGAAGGGCTGGCCGAGCTGTACGGCAAGGGTCAGAAGGTCCTGGACTTCGGCGCCGCGTCGAAGCAACCGGAGGACGAGGACGAGCCGGAGGACGAGGACGAGGACGAGCCCGCGGACGAGCCGGCGGACGACGAGCCGCCCGCCGACGACGAGCCAGCCCCCGAGGGCGAGCCGGAGCCGGAGCCCGAGCCCGCCGAGCCCGCCGAGCCCGCCGACGACGAGCCGATGCCCGACGAGCCGGAGGACGAGGAAACCGACGGCGACGGGATGGACGACGAGGACGAGGACGCCGCCTGCGACGACGACGAGGACAAGGCGGCGAAGCCGCGGGCGAAGCGCGGCCGGGTCCTGTCGGCGAAGAACGAAAGCGACCTGAAGGCCGCGCGCGATCTGGTCGACGGCGTGATTGCCCAGGTTCAGCAGCAGGCGGAGGACGACGACGCCGACGAACCGAAGTCGATCGAAGCCGTCCTCGAGGACCTGGCGGCCGGCGACCCGCTCCCGCTCGACCGCGTCGATCGCATCGTGCGGGCCGCCGCGGAGATCGCCCACAAGGCGGCCGGGGACGAAACCACCACCACCGGAAGCGACACCAGCGAGGAGGAGATCGTTGCGCTCATTCGCGAGGTAGCGATCGAGGCCGCCGAAAAGGCGATCCGTAAACACAGCGGCGCATTGCCGTAAGGAGAGGTGAGACCATGGATCCGAAGATGAAGGATCTGATCCGCGAGACGGTGGCGTCGACTGTTGGCGACGTGATCGATTCCAAGCTGAAGGACGCGCAGGACACGAAGCAAGCGCCGACCTTCATCCCCCGAGGGAACAAGCGGTTCCCCGTCGACCAGTTGAGCGCGAAGGCGCTGGACGAACTGACGAACGACGAGCGCGGGCTGCTCGCCGGTCGCTGCGTCCGCTACGTCGCGAGCTGCCAGGGCAACCTGGAGAGCGCGATCGCCATGGCGAAGGCGCACGGCGACAAGTCGATCGTGGAGGCGTGGGAGAAGGCGATGACGTCCGACGTGTTCGCGTCTGGCGGCGCCCTAGTCCCGCCGGAGTTCGCGGCCGGGATTATCGACAAGCTGTACGCAACCGCCGTGATGCGCTCGCTGGGCGTGACCGTGATGCCGATGAACACCGGCTCGCTGACCATGCCGTTCATCAGCACGGGCGCTTCCGCCGCCTACGTCGGCCAGGAAGGCGACAACATCAGCAAATCCGAGCTGGGGACCGGGCAGCTCCAGTTGAGCGATAAGAAGCTCGCCGCGCTGGTGCCGATGTCCAACGATCTCCTGCGCAACGGTGGCCCGGCCGCCGATCGCATCGTCCGCGACAACATGGTGCGCGAACTGCGCCTGGTCGAGGACGTGGCGTTCATCCGGTACGACGGCACCAGCGGCAAGCCGAAGGGGCTTCGCTATTGGGCGCAGACCACGTTCGGCGCCAGCGGCGGCGCGAGCCCGACGGCCGCGCAGGTCGCCGCCGATCTCTACCAGGCCATGCAAAGCCTAGAGGATCTGAACGTGCCGCTCCAGGGCTGCGCGTGGGCGATGGCGCCGCGGACGAAGTATCTCCTGGCGTCGCTGCTGGACGGCAACAACAACTACATCTACCGCGACGAGATCGCGCGCGGCGAGCTGCTGGGCTACCCGCTCGGCGTGACCACGCAGATCCCGAAGAACCTGGGCACCGGCTCCGACGAGTCGGAGATCTACTTTTTCAACGCGCCCCTGTGCGTGATCGCGGAGAACGAGAACCTGATGCTGGAGGCGTTCCCCGGCGGCGCCTACTACGACGGGAGCGCCGTCCAGTCGGGCATCAGCCGCGACGAAACCCCGATCCGCGCCATCGCGCTCCACGACTTCGGCTGCCAGCAGCGCGGCCAAGAGGTCGCGGTGATCACCGGGGTCCAGTGGACCGCCTGATCCACGCCCTGACCTAGCCGGTAAAAAGCCGGAGGGGGGCCGACGGTCCCCCTTCGGTGATCATAGGCGGCACGAACCGCACCAAAGGAGACCAGACCATGTTGCACCCCCGAACCGACGCAGGCGCGCACGCCGTTCCCGTGCTGGCCAACTGGCAGCAGGACGCGAGCGGCGATCCCGTTATTCTGACCGCTGGCGCCACCGAGGACGGCGTGAAGATCGACGGCGAGACTATCAACCGACGCGACGCGCTGTCGTGCGTCCTGTCCATCGTGGGCAAAGCCGTCCTCCAGGCCACGGAGACGATCAGCTTCGCGGCGGAGTACCAGGAGAGCGACGACGGCTCCACCTGGGATACCGCGGTCGCGCTCCAGGCTTCCACCGTGGCGGCCACCGGCGACACCGGCGGCAGCACGGAGGGCTTTGCGGTCGAGCTGCCCCTCATGCTGAAGCCGCTGAAGAAGTACGTGCGCTTCAACATCACCCCGGCGATGTCCGCGAGCGGGACCGACACCGCGGTTTGGGCCGCTGCCTGCGACCTGATGGGCTTCGACGTTCTGCCGGCCGCGCAGGCCACCAGCTAAGATGGCACGCGCGAAGCTGACGTCCGTGCGGTTCCTGAAGGGGCACCGCTCCTACAACTCCGGCGAGGTCGCCGGCTTCGATCCGGTCCTCGCGGGGAAGCTCGTGAAGGCCGGCGTCGCCGCCTATGCGAACAAGCCGGGACCGAAGGCCGAGCCGAGGGCGGAGCCGGAGAAGACCACGCCCGAGCCGGAGGACAAGCCGAAGGCGAAGGGCAAGCCCAAGGGCAGGCGCGGTCGTGCCGCGACTGCCTGACGATCTGGAGGCGGAAGCCCACCAGCTCGTGAGAACCGGGGCGGCGATGGACCTGTTCACAGCCAGGATCATCGTCGCCCAAACCAAACCGAAGGCGAGCGAAGAACGTGACCCTGGCCCCGAACGCGCTGACGACTCCGAAGGAGATCCGAGCCGAGCTGGGGATCACGGGGAACGTGGACCGCCTGATCAACGCGGCGAGCGACCGCGTTGAACGCTTCTGCCAGCGCTCGTTCTACTACGAGCCCGCGCGCGTCGAACAGCTCCCCGGGTTCGCCGACTTCTATCTGACCGTGGAGAAGGGGCCGATCCTGTCGGTCGCGTCCCTGACCTACGACGGCGCCCTGATCGACTCCGACGAATACGAGATCGCCGACGACTGGCGGATCCGTTCCGACTCCGGCTTCACGTCCACCGCCGGCACGGCGCGCGACTTCGTGAGCCGCTACCCGAAGGCCGGGAGCGAAAAGGCGCTCTATGAGCTCACCTTTGCGGCCGGCTACGTCACGCCGGCCCAGGCCGGCGAGCTGGGGATCCCCCGCACGCTGCCCTACGATCTCGAGGACGCCGTGATCCAGCTCGTCGCGATGCGCTACCTGGAGACCGGCAACAACCCGCGGATCAAGTCGGAGCGGCTAATGTCGCACCAGGTCAGCTACGGCGGGCCGAGCACGAAGGACAGCGAGGACGGGATCCCCACCACCATCGCGGCGACCCTGAAGCCCTATCGAAAGCTGGGCCAGGCATGACGGCGATCGGGCGCTACATGGTCGACACGATCACGATCGCACGGGAGGCCGGCGTGGACGCGAGCGGCGATCCGTCGTTCGGCTCGGCGTTCACCGCGAAGGCCAGGGTGGAGGCGATCACGAAGTTCATCCCCGGGATCAATGACAGCCGGATCCAAGTCGATTGGATGGTCGCGACGGAGACGGAGATCCGCACGACCGATCGCGTCTGGCTGCCGGGGGACGACCTGTCGAGCGCAGGCCGGCGCCCCGTGACGGTCAAACACGCCCGGCGCCCGAGCGGCGGCGGCCATTACGAGGCGGCGTTCTGATGGCGCGCGTGATCGGCGAGAAACAGATCCGCAAGGGTCTCCGGAAGGCGCTGAAGGACTACCCGGAAGCGGTGGCGGCTGCCCTGATGTCTGAAGGCTACGCGCTCCAGCGCGACGGCCAGAAGCAGACGCCGGTGGAGTTCGGGATCCTGCGCCGGTCCTGGTACGTCGCGCCGCCGGTGGGACCGAAGAACCCGATCGTTGAGGTCGGCGTCGGGACGCGCTACGCGATCTTCGTTCACGAGAACACCGCCGCGCGCCACCCTGTCGGGAAGGCGAAGTTCATCACGGACCCGCTGAACCAGCGGCGGAGCGGATACGTCCGCCGGATCCTGGAGTTGACGGCGAAGTTCGTGAAGCGCGGCACGGGGATCGACGCGCTGCCCAAAACCGCACCGGCGAAGCCCAGCGAGGAAAGCCAACGGGCTTGACCATGGGCACCCCTGACGCAGACGTGGCGGGCTACCTCGACACGAACCTGGCGGCGCTGACGCTCGGGACCAACCTATTCCAAGGGAAGGAGCGCGCGCAGCGTGACGGGGTGATCCCGCACGAGGCGGTGTTCGTCCTGGCTGCCGGCGGCCCGCGGCCCGAAGCCTACCTGCTCGGCGGCGCCGGCCCCGAGCTGCGATACCCCGGCGTCCAGTTGATCACGCGGAGCAATCCGCGCGAGTTCGCCACCGGCCAGACGCTCGCGCGATCGGTCCGCGACGCTGTCCACCACGCACCGATCAGCGGCTACACGGACGCCGCGGTCGCGGAGACCGAACCGCTTTACCTGGGCGAGGACGAGGACGGCCGGCACCGCTGGTCGTCCAATCTCGAACTGATCACGGAGGAGTGACCGATGCCGATGCGCCTGCGCTTCAAGCGACCTTACGACCACGACCGCGGCGACAAGGGTGGAACCATCACCTACGCTGGCGGCCAGCTCTACGACGTCCCCGACGACGTGGCGGCGGCGGTCACCGCTGGCGACGATCCGATCGCCGTCGACCCCGACGCGAAGGACCCGGAGGCGCCGGATCCCGATGCGCCGAAACCAGAAGAGCCGGCCTTCGAGCTGGACGCGAACCCCGAGCCGGCCGAGCCGGCCGAGCTGGAGGAGTAGACCATGGCCCGAGTTGCGATCCCCGTCCAGACCGCCGCCGCCTTCGGCGGTAAGATCGAGGACATCGGCTACACGAACGACGACGGCTCCGGCGAGCTGTCGTTCGTCCATCCCGGCGGGACCGTGCTGGTCCTGATGAACAACGGCTCCGGCGGCGGCGTCGCCGTGTCGCTGTTGGGCACCGCGAGCCGGCGCACCTTCAACCGAGCGACGGACGTGACGATCACCACGGCGGCGGGCGAGCTGTCCGTGGTCGGCGTTCCGGACGTCGGCTACGACCAGGGTGGCGGCGTCGTCCACCTGGACCTGTCCACAACCCCCACCATGGGCTTTGCCGTCGTTCGGGCGGCGCCGTCGAACTAAGGAGACCCCGATGGCTATCATCATTGGACGCAACAGCAAGATCGCCGTTTCGACGGACGACATCACCTACAACGACATCGGCAAGATCACGTCGGGCAGCATGGGCACGACGATCGACATCGCCGACGCCACCACGAACGACAGCGGCGGCTTTAAGGAAGGCGAATACGCTGACCAGCAGGCCAGCGTGGACGTCACCGCGAAGTACGACAGCAGCAACACCGCGCAGGGGCAAATCCTGGACGAGTTCTACACGAACCGATCCAAGCTCTACTTCCGGATCCGGCCGGAGGAGAGCGCGGGCGAGCGGGAATGGAAGTTCCTGGCCACGCTGTCGGACGTGTCGATCGATATGTCCACCGGCGAGGTGGAGGAGATCAGCATCACCGCCGACAGCAGCGGCGCGATCACCATCGCCACCCAAACCTGATCCAAAGAAAGGCAAGCGACACCATGGCTACCAATTCACTCCGCGGCGAAGTGGAGATCACCATCTGCGGCGAACGCCACCGGCTTCGCTTCACGCTCGGCGCCCTGCGCGAACTGAAGGAGCGGTTCGGGGCGGGCAGCGTCGCCGACATTTTCAAGGCGTCCGACCAGTGGGGACCTGATGATATCGCGTTCCTGTTCTGGTCGGGGCTTCGCCGCGGATCGCTGCCCGATGCCACCGTGGAGGACGTCGAAGAAATGATGATCCTCCAGGAGATGCCGCACTACGCGGAAGCCCTGACGGCGGCGTTCAACGCAGCGAACACCGGCAGCACGGAGACGCCGAAGCGGGATCCGTCCGCGGACCCTACGACGACGAGCCCGCGGGATTCAGCGACGCAGACCTAGCACGGAAGGCGACCATGGCGGGGATGTCCCTTGGCCAGTTCTGGGATTCCACCCCGTTCGAGCTGTCGATCGTCCTTCGCGGCTACGACGATCGCCTGTGGGCCAGCTACCAGGTCGCCGCCTTTGCGACGGCGAACCTGATGAACTGTTGGACGAAGCGCCGGATCACCCCGCGGAAGCTGCTGGGCCCGAAGCCGGGGACCGTCAGCGCCAGCCAGTTCAGGAACCGCGCCGAGCTGGAGGCGTTCATCGAACGCAACCGGGCGAAGCGGAAGGAGTCGACATAGATGGCGCTGCTGGGAACGCTCGGGGTCAAGCTGGAGGCGCTGACCGCTGAATTCGAAAAGGGGATGGCGAAGGCCACGAAGGCCGTTCGCGACAACAGCGCGGCGATCTCCGACATCCGAAACAAGTCCACGATCGCGTTCGCCGGCATGGCCAGCGCGATCGGGCTCGCGACCGCTGCGCTCGGCCGACAGCAGGAGGCGGAACGCCGGCTCGAGGCCGTGGCGTCGATCTACGGGACGAACACGGAGGCGGTGAAGGAGTACGCCGCCGAACTGCAAAAGGTCACGACCTTCGGAGACGAAGCGACGATCAGCGGCGCGGCGATGCTCCAGTCCTTCGCTCTAACGGAGGACCAGCTCCGAACCCTGATCCCGCGAATGCAAAACCTGGCGGCGTTCACCGGGACGGATCTCAACTCCGCCGCGCTGCTGCTGGGCAAGTCCGTCACCACCAGCGCGTCGGCGCTGTCGCGTGCTGGGATCATCCTGACCGACGTGCAAAAGGCCGCGTTCGACGCCGGGAACCAAATGGAGCGCGTCGCCCTGGTCGCGGAGATCGTGGACGCGAACGTGGGCAACGCCGCGGAGACGATGGCGCAGACCGTGACCGGCGCGTTCAAGCAAGCGACGAACGCGAGCGGCGACCTGTTGGAACAGTTCGGCGAAATGGTCGAAGTACCCCTGACCAAGGTATTCCAGACAATCACGATGGCGCTGGGCCGCCTTGTCGAGGCGTTCGACAGCCTGTCGCCGAAGGCGAAGGCATACCTCGGGCTGGCTGCGCTCGCGGTCACCGCGACGCTGGGGATCGCGGCAGCGGCGGCGACGGTGGCGATCGCCTTCACCGCTGCCGGAGCTGCGATCCTCGCGCCGATCGCGATCGCCGTCGCCGCGGTCCTGTCGCTGGCCGCGACCGTCCTGGCGATTGCCGGGATTATGAAGATCGTGCGCAAGGCATGGGACGAGGACCTGGGCGGCATCCAGGGCAAGTTCGACGCGGTGACCGACTGGATCGGGACGCGATGGGACGAACTGACCGACTTTTTGTCGGACGCTTGGGAAGGGTTCACGGAGGACATCGCGAAGGAGTGGGAGACGGTCACCACGTTCTTCGCCGACGCCTTCGCCGACGTGGTGGACTTCATCGCCGACCTATTCGACCAGATCAGCGACGCGGCCGTGTCAGCCCTTCGGCTGATCTCGCCGGAAGCCGCCGACGCCGTGGAATCGTTCCGCGGGTTCAGCGACGCGGCCGACTTCGTTTCGGATTCTTACGAGAGCGCAGCCGAAGCGGCGAGCGACGCTATGGAATGGGTCGCCGGCTCGACCGAAGGCGCAGGCGACACGATCGCCGACGTGATGGACAATGCGGGGGACCTTGCCGGCGAAGCCTTCGAGGCGATCAAGGCGGCCGGCGGCGACGCCGCGTCGTTCGTGGGTGATGCGTTCGGCGAGCTGGGCGACGAGATTTTGGAATCGCTCGGTTTGCTGGAAATGATCGAGGCGAAGTCCGCGCCGAAGCAAGCGGCCCCGGTTCCACCGGCAACCGAAACCGGAGCCGGCGCCGGGACCGGTGAGGCAGCCAAGGTCCAGGCGGCGATGACGGACCAGGCGATCTTCGATCAGCTCGGATCGACGGCGGAAGGGCTCCTGTCGCAGCTCGGCGACATCGGCAGCACGATCCAAACCGGAATCCAGGCCGCGCAGGCCGGCGGCCCGTATGCCGCCGTGGCCGCCGTGCTCGCTGACCTGGCGACCAAAACCGAAGCCTTCACCGCGATCGTGGAATCGCTGGTGCCGCTGTTCGAGCTCGCGGTCGAGGCCGTGGAGCCGCTGGTCGAGGCCGTGGCGCCCCTGGTGGAAACGGTCGCGGAGTCACTGACGCCGATCATCGTACAGCTCGGCGAGGTGATCGACGTCCTGGTGACCGGCTTGGAGCCGCTGTTTGACGCGGTTGGTCTGCTGGTCGAAGCCCTGCTGCCGATTGTCGAGGTGATCCTGGTCGCGCTGATGCCGGTGTTTGAAGTCCTCGCCTTCGTGATGAAGGGCTTTGCGATCGTCGTCGGCGCCATAGCGATCGCGATCGCGTGGGTCGTGAACGCCGTGATCGACGTGATCACCGGGATCCTGGAGGTCGTCGCCGCGGTCGCTGACATATTTGGAGCGGGCGGCGAGGTCAGGGACTTCGCTGACACGATCCGCGACGCGCGCGTCGACATCGACGGTATGGCCGAAGGACTGGCCGACCTGGTGGAAGGCACGGAGGAGAACGCGGAGGTGGTCGAGGACCACACGGAGGCGGTGGAGGAAAACACCGTGGCCGTGGAGGAAATGGGCCAGGCCGCGGACGAAACCGCCGACAGCTTCAAAGAAGTCGCCGCGTCCATGACGAACGTGCCCGAAGGGTTCAAGGTCGCCGCGTCCCGCTTCGCCGCCATCGGCGCCGGGCTCGGGAACCTTGCCGGCGGTGGCGCCGGGATCCTGGGCGCCGCAGCCGGCACCGGGCAGACCACGACGATCGACACGCTGATCCTGATGGCGGAGGACCCGGAACAGTTCCTGGACCGGCTGACGAACGCCGCCGACTGGCGCAACTTCGCTGCCAACGGGACGCCGCTCGACATCCCGCCCAATCCGAACAACAGGTGAGACCATGGCATTCCTGAACCTGAACGGCTGGCAGATCCCGATCCGGAAGGGCGGGCAGCGGCAGCCTGTGATCATCGGCGAGCGCGCGCGGTCGTTCAATGGGACATGGAACGTCGACCGCCGCGAGCTGTTCGACAAATGGATGTTTGAGACGACGGAGCTACGCGCCGACGACGCTGAAGCCCTGGTCGGGCTCCTTCAGGGTCGTGGGCATTCGTGGCCGTATGACGCCGATCTTTACAGCGGGAAGGGGCTAGGGCCCGGCTCGACCAGCGGCACGATCGTCCCCGCGAAGTCGATGTCGCCGGTTTCGGACATTATCGGCGCGGTGGGTGGTCAACCTGAATCGTTCTTCGCGAGCAATGGGTCGCTCGCGGTGGAAGCCGCGGCGACGAACATCCTACCGTCCGCGACGGCACGAGCGTCTAGCGCGTCGGGATTCTCCACCGTGGGCGGCGGCTCGCTTGCGCTGGACACGACCTACTACGCGATCGAAACCTTCGAGGGCACCCTGTCTGCGGTCAAACACACGCGGACCGCGCTGGGCCAGGGCGTCCAGACGAACGGGCAATCGTGCGGTGCATCGACCCGATACGTTGGAAGCGTCTACCTTATGACGCTCGACACTGGGATCACGGTCACGGTTGATCTGGACGACGACGTGGACAACATCGACGGGGCGCCCGCGTCACTACAGTCCGGGGTGTGGCAGCGGGTTCAGGTCTACGGGACGACGGACCCCGCCGCTTCCACAATCTCGATCAGTGTCACTGTGACCGGCGGCGCCGCAGCCGGCGACATCTATATCGACGCGCTACAGATCGAACCGTCGGACGACGTGGCGACCACTTGGTTCGACACGTCGCGCAGCTCGAAAAACCTGGAATACGACACCAGCATGTTCGAAGGCGCCGACGGCTTCACGTTCGCGGCGTGGATCAAGATGGACAGCTACTCCGGTTTCAGCTTGTCAAAGGGGATCTTCAACCTTCACGACACTAGCAACAGCGAGGCGATCCGCGCGGCCCGCGGCGCCGGGACCGATAACCTGTCGTTCCTGGTTTCGTCTGGCGGCTCGACCGTGGTGAACCAGGGGATCACCGGGGCGTGGGATAACGATTGGCACCACGTCGCCATGACGGTCGGGCGGACCATCTACGGGCAGTTCGCCGGGAACACGCTGATGGTGGGGTACTACGACGGCGGGCAGGTGGCCGCGGCGTTCGGGTTCCAGATACCAAACCTGGAGATCATGACACGGCTGGCGATCGGTAACTACGGGACGGCGGGCGCTTCGCTTCGGCTCGGCGGCGGGGCAATGATGGACGAGGTGATCGTGCTTCCGTTCGCGGCGTCGGCGAACATGATCGCCGGGCTCGCGTCGCAGCAGACCGAACAGCCGCCCGCATTGCCGAAGCTGCTGGCCGAAGGATCCACGATGCACCGCGCGCCGGGGTTCCGGCACGTCGAAGGTCGGGTCGTGAACCGGATCTACAACCCGATCTACCTGGACGGTGGGTGGCAAGATAACGCGCAGCGGATCCAGTTCGAACTGGAGAGCTGATCCGATGCGAACAACAACAACAGGGCAGGACGTCGTCCTGGCGAAGAACCACCGCCGGGTCAGCATCCGGGCGTTCGTGGACCGCGGCGGCGGGGATTGGGTGAACCTGTCGGACCTGGAGGGACGCGACTGGATCCAATCCGCCCAATGGGGCGACAGCCAGGACGCATCGGTTCAGACGCTCCAGCTCGGGCTTCACCAGCGGGTCGAGGATCTTAGCCTGGCGCCGCTGGTGGACGGGTCGAAGCTGAACGACGCCGGCACGTTGATCGACCTGGGGAACCCGATCTACCTCGAGGTCGCGGTCACCCCGGAGGACGACGCACCCCTGCCGGCCGATTGGGTGGAAGTGTTCCGCGGCGAGATCGACGCGATCGACTGGCAGGCTTCACCGATGTCCGTCCGCTGTCGCGACAACTCCGGTCAACTCGATCGCTTCATTGAATTCCAGCGTCGGATCCCGGCGTCGCGTGACTTCGCGCCCGTCGAAGAAGTGATCCAGGAGATCCTGGATAACGAGTTCGGCACCGGCGCCGGCCGCGTCGTGCTCTACTCCACGAACGGCACCCTGGCCACGCCGTTCGCCGCGGCCGACTCGCCGGAGTGGTTCGTTCCGGCCTACATCCAAAAGAAACAGCCGGTGCTCCAGGCGATCCGCGTCCTGTCGGATCAGATCGGGTGGTACGTCCGCCAGGTCTGGAACGACAGCGTCGGCGCGTTCGTGCTGACGCTCTACGAGCCGCCGCGAGCGAAGGCCGCGCGCGGCACGCTGTCGGCGTTCGGGGTTGTATCCGTCGGCGAAACCTTCAGCCTGAACGGCACGACCCACACCGCCGTCGCCAGCTCGCCCGGTTTGAACCAATGGGTCCCGACGGGTGTTGCGGTGGACGACGCGGCGGCGATCGTGGACCTTCTGAAGTTCAACTCAAGCCAGTCCGCGAACATCGCGAGCGCGTGGATCGTCCCGCCGCGGCCGGCCGTCGGCTCGCTGACGTTCACCGGGAACCCGTCGGTTGGCCAAACCCTGACCGTGGGAACCGTCACGCTGACCTGCGTGGCGGGAACACCGGGGACCAATCAATTCCAACAAGGTGCGTCGAAGGAGGACACCGCCGCCTACCTCGCGACGGCGATCGGCCTATGGACCGGGGCGAATGGCGACCGCGTGATCGACGGGGCCGGCGGCGTGTTCGTCCGTGTCGAATGGGGTGTGGCGGGGACTGCCGGCAACTTCATCACGTTCACGGAGGCAATGGGGGGCGTTACTGCTGACGGCGCCGGAACGCTCGGCGGTACTCAGGTGGGGTGGGAGGCCGCTGTCCAGGTGGAATGGGGGACGAAGGGCGCGGCGGGCAATTCCATCACGTTCACGGAAGCGATGTCCCTTTGGCTTTCTGACGGTGGTGGAACCCTTGGGGGCACGCGGGCCGGCGCCGACGTCGCCGGTTCGGTCTACACCTTCGGACCCGATCGCTACTACGCGCCGACGCGGCTGGCGCTTGCGCGCTCCGGGATCCGCAACGTCGTCCGCGTGAAGTTCGGCGTGTCGCAGCTCGACCGAACAACGGTCGAGGTGAACGACCCGGGATCGATCACGAAGTACGGCCGCCGGTATATGGAGGTGGCAGAGGCGGGCAGCTCGCAGATCGACACGGAGGCCGAAGGCCGATACATGGCGCAGGCGATCCTGGACGACCTGAGCCAGCCCGACGTGGACCTGGGGATCCCTGTCCCGTTCTTCTGGCCGGTGGAGCTGGTGGGCGACGTGTTCACCTTCGAGGCCAACGGCTTTCACTTCGACACCGATCAGGAGCTCGCCGTCGTCAGCTACCGCCACAACCTGACGGCGCAGCAATCGCGGACGGAGCTGACCCTGCGCGGCAAGCCGTCGGGCGGATTCAAGCGGTGGCTGGAGCTGGACGCGCGTGCCGGCATCGCCGGGCAAAACCAATTCTACCAGCACGACAGCGCGGAGGGCGTCAGCTCCACGCCCGGCGTCGGCCTGATCGTCGTCCAGTACGACGACCCGCGGGGGATGTCGCCACCGATCAACGATTGGGCGTTCACGCGCGTCCACCTGTCGGAGACGCCGGGCTTCACCGCCGACGCATCGAACCAGGTGGCCGTCGGACGCACAACGCGATTTGAGATCGGCGGGCTGACGCCAGGCCAAACCTACTACCTGAAGATCGCGATCATTGACTCCGCCGGCGTCGTCGCTTCGCTGACGTCGCAGATCACGCAGGCCACGCAGCAGGTCGCCGCCTACCACGTCAATCCCGACGACCTGCGCCGGAACATGATCCTGAACGGCGACTTCGGGCAGGCCACGCTTGATGTCGCCACGACTCCGCCCGATGGCTGGACGCAGACGACCGGGGCCTGGGGAACCGACTGCCTGGCAGACGGGACGACGCAGGAGACGGGGACGCGATCGATCAAGTGGGCCGCTTCCGGAGCCGGCCGGCTGCTGTCCGACTTCATCCCCGTCAGCATCGGCCAGCTTTACCGGCTGGAACTGAACTGGCAAAGCGTGAACCCGTTGTCCGCTCGGCTCGGCGTCCTGGTCGAGGGTTACACCGCGGCCAAGTCGTTCATCACCACCACCACCGGGGTTGTCGTGTCCACCGGGATCGGCGCTTCGACGTGGGACAAGGTCAGCGGTTTCTTCTATCCCGACGCGATCAGCTCGGCCTGCCGATACGTTCGGATCCGCGTTTTCAACATCACGAACAGCGTGGACGCTTTCGCCGACTACCTGCTGATGACCCGCGCGTTCCATCAGTTCCGCGGCTATCGGGCAAGCGCGCAGATCGTCGCCACAGGGACCGTGACGAACGTGAATCACTCGTCCCGGGACTACGAGGACGGCGGGATCAACATCGGCGGGACGATCTACGGCCACGACGCAGGCGGCTCGGGCGGCTCGCCGTTCCGTTGCCTGACTCCCGGCAAATACTACGCATACGCGTCCGTCGCCCTGGCCAGCGTCCCCGCGGGGACCACGATCGAAACCGGGTTTCAGTTGAACGGCTCGCAGACGAACACGTCGACCGTGTTGAAGGTCGGCAGCACGGGCGACCACCAGATCATGGCGGCGACGATCGTGGATATGGTGAAGGGCGACGTCCTGAATCACTACGTCTGGCACGACAGAGGATCTAATCTGTCCACGATCGGCGGGCTGCTGCGCACCAACTTCCAAGTCGGTCCGGTCGAGGGGAGCGGCTGACGATGCGCGGCGAAAGGCGGTACCGTGGTTTCTCGAAAACCATCCGGGAACGATCCGATCTGCGTGCCGGCGAAGCGAGGTCGCACCAGCTCGAAGGCTTCACCTTCCACACGAACGGCGGCGAGATTACCGCCGACATCGACGGCGTTAGGGTCAAGCCCGGGGAGACGATCGTTAAATCCCCCGACGGTCGGACGGTGGCGCGGTTCGACGATGAAGGAGGGATCACCTACGACGCCAAAGCCGCGGCGCCTCTGTTCGCCGCCTTCCCTGAATTGGAGGACAATGCCGATGACTGACGAACAGCTCGACGCCCTTTTGAAGCGGCTGGAGGAGCGCGACGCGAAGCGCGAAAAAACGATCACGCAGCGATACCCGCCCGCGATCGGCTGGTGGCGGCGGTGGGGTCAGCCGCTGGTGGCGGCGATGATCGCGATCGGCGGCGTCGCTGTCGCGGTGTGGACGTTCGCCGGGGACCACCTGGTCACCACCCGATCACGCGGCGACGGGCTGGAGGAACGGATCCAGGCGCGCGAGAAACGCGACAAGGTCCACGACCGGGCGATCCTCTACCAGGACGAAGTCCAGCGCGCGACCTATGGCGGCGTGAAGGCTTTGGGGGACAAGTTCGGCGTGGAAGTACCCGAACTGCCACGCCGGCCGGCGCTGGACCCGGAAAACGGGGAACCGAAGTGACGGCCGGCGTCGTCGTCGGGATCGATCCCGGTCACGGGGCCGCGGACCACGGCGCCGAGTACGGCGGCTTCGTGGAGAAGGACTTGAACCTGGCCTGCGCGCTCCGGCTCGAGGCCGCCTTGATGGGGACGCCGATCGTCCCCGTGCTGACCCGGCGGGCCGACTTCGATCCGAGTTGGCGCGCGCGCTACGAGGCGGTGGCGCAGGCTGCGTTCGTCGTGTCGATCCACTTCAACGCCGCGCGGAACACGACGCAGGCGAACGCCGAAGGCTACCATTGGCCGGGCAACGATCGGACCCGGCGGATCTGCCTGGCCGCCGTGGCGGCGATGCCGCTCGAACTGATGTCCTCGAAGGTGATCGCCGCGACCGACGAGCCCGGCCCCGAGGACGATTGGCTGCAGCGCCCGCGCGTCGTGCTCGGCGCGTTCCGCGAAAAGCCGTGCGCGCTGGTCGAATGCGGTTACCTGACGAACCCGGGCGACGTCGAATACCTGGGCCAGCCTTACGCGCTGGACGAGATCGTGAATGGACTGCGCGCCGCCTGCGTGCGGGGCGCCAAAATTTTCGGAGGCTGAGATGGCGGAGGACCAAGCAAGCAAGCCGGGCCGCGGCTGGCGATTCTTCGGGGCGATGTTCGGGCGCGACAAGGGCACAAATGGGACGCCCGAGCGGGTGGTCTCTCACCACAAGGTCTGGGGATCCGTGTTCGTGCTGGTCGCGCTCGGGCTGCTGCTGTTCGGCGGGACGTGGCTGACCGACGACCAGGCGGTGGAGATCGCGAAGGCCGGCGGCCAGATCCCCAGCCGGTGGGGGTCCGTCCCGTGGGAGTTGTGGGCGACGATCGGGGCGTTCCTGGGCGTGGACGTCGCGACGAAGGCGCTGGGCCGGCGGTGACGTTCCTGAAGCGGTGGTGGGGCGCCCTGCTGACCGTCCTGGCTGCCATCGCGGCCGGGGTCGGGCTGTTCCTGGCCGGCCGGTCCCGGGGGCGCTCTGAGGGCGACGTGGAGGCCGCCAGGGACGCCCAGGACGACGCGCGGGAATTGGGCGAGGCGGAGACCACGGCGGCCCGTAAAAAGGCCATACGGCGCTTTGTAGAGGCTAGCGAAAAAGCGAAGGCGGAACGCGATGATACGAGCGGTGATCTGGGCGATTATCTGGACCGCCACACCGGCGGCGGCGACTGACCCCCTGGAGCCGCCGCCCGCCCTGGAGTGGCCCGCCGACTTGCCGGCACAGGTCCCCGTCCCGGCCGGCCGGCTCCACCCCGCCGACCCCGAGCTCACGGCGATCGACGTACCCGCGGGGACGCTGCTGCCGAAGGCGCTGGCGGACCACGTCCGCGACCGCCTGATCTACCTCGACCAGATCCCCGGGCTGTGCGGCGTGAAGCTGCGCGGGCTCGCCGACATCGGAACCGCTGACCTGAAGGCCGCTACCAGGAACGCCGAAGCCGTCTGCCGAACCCGGATGGCGGAGCAAGCGGCAGACGCCGCCGGCCGCTTCGCCTGGTGGGAAGTGATCGCGTGGACCGCGGGCGGCGTCGCCGTCGGAGTCGTCGCCGGGATCGTGCTCGGGATCGCCGCCGGGTTGTGATCGGCGGGCTGCCTGTCGCTTGCCAGCCCGCCTGGGGTCGGCCGGTTGTGGTGGCCGGCCGGCCCCACCTACACCCACCCACCCCGCTTAACGATTCGCGCACGCGCTTAGGGACGAAATACGCGCGTTCGCGTTCGCGCAAGTAGATCGCTCCGGTCCGCTCCTGTCGCGGGTTTGCGCGTTACATTCGCGCGAACGAACACGCGCGATCGCTTGAATGTTTTGACGCTGTGCGTGAAGCAAAACAGGACACCGGCCGTCTTTTCAATGTATTCACCCCCACACAAGGCGTTTAATCCGGGGGTACGCCCCCTTCTACGGGGGGTAGCGTCAGAATCGCGCCAGACGCCCGCGCCGAAGGTGGCCGGAGTAAGTACCTAGGTCCGGCCCATTAAGCGCCCTCAAGGGGGCCCGTATCGCTTCGGGCGGTTGGCACGATTCTATCCCTACAGGCGCAAGGGTCTGCGCGCCGAGTCATATTTGCACAATGGGCCAGGAGCCCGGCCTGGTTCGGGTCGCTTAGGCCCAAAGTAGCCAAAACCGGCCCGCGTGGCACAACCCTTGCCCTTGCCGGTTTCGCGCCCGCCGGCCCTTTCGCCGGTGACAAACGGGCCGGCGTGTCGTACAATCGGCGCCTGGAGGTCACCATGTCGGAGACGTTGAAGCGACTGCGAGCCCGCCACGCAAAGGAGGAGCGCGAGCTGGTGCGCCGCCACCTGGTCGAGGCGGACGGGATGATCGGGAAAGCCAGGCGCAGCCTGGGCGTCGCGAAGTCGACGCTCCAGGCATTGATCCGCCGTCACGGGCTCGCGGAGTGGTATGCCCGCCGGTCCCCCGGATCTGGCCGCCCGAAGGCCACGGCGTAGCCCAGAAACGACAAAAGGGCGATAAGCCGTCCCTTTCCGCGGGGTTATAATGGGCCGGGGATGCGTTTTTTTGTTGTGGTCCTCCCCTGGCTATGGCTTACTTGGGCTGTGAGAAACCCCACCCCAACAACGGAGAACAGCATGACCACCACCAGCAACACCCCCGCCCTGATCACCAGCATCCCCGGCACCACCCGCGGCGTGACCTTCGCCGTCCGTGTGATCGAGCCCGGCCAGCGGTACGGTCGGAACGACTGCCTGACGAACGACGGCGACGGCGCCCTCGTGGAGTTCTACGACGAGCGGCACAAGGGCGGCGGCTTCGACACGATCGGGCAGTTCGTCACGCGCTACAACGAGGAGATCCTGGACGGTCGCGGCCAGTGGTCGAGCGGCGACCTTGCGCGGACCGGCCTGAACCTGGACGGCGGGATCCCCGATTGGTCCGTCAGCGCCGACGGGATGGGCCGCGTCCTCCGCGCCCTGCGCGATCGCCACCTGCGCCCCGGCAACGCCGTCCCGGCCGCGAACCCCGGGATGCTGCCGAAGTCCTGGCCGTGCCGGCATTGCGACGAGATCGGCGAGAACGGGCACACCTGTCGGAACTGCGGCGAGATGATCGACAGCCGCCCGCGCCAGCTCTACGTGTTTATCCGGGACGGCCGGATCCACTTCAGCGGCGGCGTGGCCGGCGAGCACAGCATCGCGATCAGCGTCAGCGACGTCGACCGCTGCGCTTCGCACGCCGAGGGCTACGCCGAAGCGCAGGGCTGGAGCGCCCGCGGCGTCAATGGCTTCGCCAGCGCCGCCTGTACGATCCGCCGCGACGAAGGCCGCGAGCTGGTGAGCATCCACGTCCGCGCCGGTGGTGACGGCTACCACGTCACGAAGTAGGACCGCAGCGAGATCGAACAAGCGCCATGACGCGAGGGACGCCGACGGCGTCCCTAACGTCAGTGGAGCCGCACCCCACAACAGCGGCCGGAGGACAGCATGACCGGAAACCCCCACACCTTCCCCCACGAAGCCCACGAGGGCTACTTCGTCAGCGGGTCGAACCACGCGGGCGAGATCCGTGGGCTCGCCCTGTCGGGCTACGACGTCGGGATCGCAGTCGACGCGATCGACAAGTCGGGCGACGCCCTGCGCGAGCTGGAGCTGTACGCGGGCGGCCCGATGCGCGTGTTTGTCGACTCCGGCGCCTTCGGCGAGGTCGCCTTCAACCGGCCGCACGTCTGCGGGCGCGGCGCGAAGTGTAAGGCGGGGACCTGCGCCGGCAACGGCACCCTGCCGTTCCCCGACGCGCCGGCCTGGTCGTGGGTCGACGTGAAGCCGATCAGCGACGCCGATTGGGATCAGCGGCTCGCCGTCTACGAGCGGCTGGCCGCGTCGCTTCGCACCCAGCTCTACGTCGTGGCGCCCGACAAGGTGGGCGACCAGGTGGAGACGCTGAACCGTCTGCGCCGTTACGCCGACCGGATCGCCGCGATGCAACGCGACCACCGGGTCAACGTGATCGTGCCGATGCAACGCGGCCCGATGCCGATGATCGCCTTCGACGTCGCCGTGCGGAAGCTGCTGCCGGGCGTCGACTTCATCCGGGGGATCCCGTCGCAGAAGGGCGCCATGCCGGCCGCGCAGCTCGCGGAGTATTGCGACGATCTGCTCTGGGATCGCGACGTGGACGAGCTGGCGATCCGCTTCCACCTGCTGGGGGTTGGGCCCTACTCGCCCGACTTCGACAAGGTCCGCGGCTCGATCCCGCGCTGGGCCGCCGACGTGACCTGCGACAGCGTGCGGATCACCGCCCTTGTCGGCCTGCGCAACGGGCCGAACGGCGGCCCGCGCGACCTGACGCGCCGCCGGCTGGAGCTGCTGGCCGCCCGCCCCGACCTGGAGGGTAACGCGGCCGAGGTGAAGTTCCGCACCGTGCAGGGTCACTTCATCGCCGAAGGCCGCCGGCTGCTGGCCGAGTCGATGGCGGCCGGCTGGTTCGATCCGGAGCTGGTCGAGGACGACGCCGCCCTCGAGGACGACTTCGACGGGAAGGCGGTGGCGGCATGATGCGCGCGATCGATCTTTTCGCAGGGTGGGGAGGCTTCAGCCTGGGCGCCGAGCAAGCCGGGCTCGATGTCGTGTGGGCCGGCAACCATTGGCCGCTCGCCGTCCAGGCGCACGCGGCGAACCACCCACGGGCGCGGCACGTCTGCCAGGATCTCCGGCAGGCCGATTGGACGGCGCTGCCGGCCTACGATCTCCTCCTCGCGTCGCCCGCGTGTCAGGGTCACAGCCAGGCCAGCCAGCCGCGTCGCCGGCTCTACCACGACGCCCTGCGCGCGACCGCCTGGGCCGTGGTCGACTGCGCCGACGTGACGGAGCCCGCCGCGATCATCGTGGAGAACGTCCCCGACTTCCGCCGGTGGCGGCTCTACCCCGTCTGGCGCGAGGCGCTGGAGCGGCTGGGCTACACGCTGACCGAACACGTCCTGACGGCCAGCCACTTCGGCGTGCCGCAGCGTCGGCGGCGGCTGTTCGTCGTCGGCCAACGCGCGCCGCGTGAGCTCACGTTCGAGGCGGACGCGACCGAGCCCGCCTTCGGCCCGTGCATCGACTGGACCGACGGCCGGTGGCGGCCGATCGGCCAGGCGACCGGGAACGCGCGCAAGCGGATCGACGCGGCGATCGAGCGGCACGGGCCGCGCTGCCTGGTTCAGCACGTCACCGGGCACAAGGGGATCCCGCTGTCTGACCCGATCCGCACCATCACCACCGGCGACCAATGGGCGGTGATCGACGCTGGGCGCGGCCGGTATCGGCCGCTGACCGTCCGCGAGAACGCCCGCGCCATGGGCTTCCCCGACAACTACACCTGGCCGGACGACGCCACGCGCACGGACAAGATCCGCGGGCTGGGCAACGCCGTCTGTCCGCCGGTCGCGCGCCGGCTGATCGCGGAGGTGGCAGCGTGAACGACGAAACCCACAACGCCAAGCACCCCTGCTTCGTCTGCGACAACCGGGCGATCGACCTGAGCCGCTACACGCACGGCGGGGAGCGAATGGTCGACGTCCTCCTGAACCGCGGGCGCAACGTCGTCCTGTCCGAACAAGGGCACGCGCTCTGCCAGGTCTGCGTGAAGCGCCTGGGCGCCGGCCCGATCGACCTTGGCCACGGCGTCCAGCTCCGGAAGGTGGGCGACTGATGGCAGACGAACACACCATCATAGAGCCGTTGCCCGAGTGGCTGACCGGCGAGGACGTGAAGGCCGACCGCGCCGGCCTCGCCGCGTACACCCACCTGATCCGATCTGCCGACGACCCCGAGCGCCAGCCGCGCGAAGCTCGGCGCGGGAAGGAGACCGCGTGGCGGCGCGACTTCAAGATCAGCACGCGCGCCGCGTGGCGCGATCGGATCATCGCCCACCTGGCCGACGGCGTGCCGCGCACGCTGAACCGGATCGCGGTCGAGCTGGCCGACGCGAACGCTTCCACCGTGTTCGGGAAGGCGCCCGATCTCGCGCTCTGGGATCTGGTCTACGCCGGCAAGGTTGAACACTCCACGAACGCGCCGATTCTGTTTCGCATTGTCGGGGCGGCAAGCTACGTTCGCGATCCCCACACCCACAACAACGGAGGACATCATGGCGGCCGCGCCTAGATTCAAAGTCTACGACCCCCAAGGGAAGTACCAGGCAGCGTGTCACGAACCGGAGGCCGCGGCCGTTCTAGCCGAGTGGTACGGCGCCGGGTCGACCATTCGCGACGGGCACCGGAAGCGCAACACCCTCTACACCTTCGATGGGAAGCTGGACAGCTTCGACGCAATCGCGGAGATCTGTTTCGACAAGGTCTGGGGCGTGATGCCCGGGGCCAAGGGCGGGCAACAGTGAAGGCCCCACAGCTCCCCGCCTTCGCGTGGGTCGATGAACAAGTCGGCGATCGCCAACTCCGGCGACTCGCTATCGTGATCTACCGCGCGCGCTCGCGCAGCTACCGCGGCAAGGTCTGGCTGGAACTGGCCGGCGGCGGCGGCCGGTGGTCGGCGCTGCGCACGCTGAAGCGCGTGCGCTGGGCCGACCAGGACGCGGCGAGGCGCGCGACCGGCGGCGCCGACTGGCGCGACTATCAGGGCGAAGCGGTCCTCGAGGGCGTGAAGCCCGCGCCGGGGATGTACCTTATCCACCGCGGGCGGCGGATCGTCTACGGGAAGATCCTGCGCGTCACCACCAAGGGCGCGGTCGTGTGGCACGGCGAGCTGTGCGACGTGACCACGATGGCGGCGACGCTCCACGCGGGCGGCTACAGCTACGCCGACCACCCGCCGGAGGGGTTCAGCTTCCACACCCTGAAGGCGGTGGCGTCGTGATTGTCGCGCGCTGTTCCTGCGGGCGCGAGTACACGCTGAAGGCGTGGCGCGCGCTCCGACTGGTCGGCTACATGCTGGACTTCGTCGGCGGGCTGCGCGAGCTGCGCGACTGCCCGTGCGCGTCAACCTGGTCGATCGAGATCGAGATCCAAACACACCACACCGCCCGCGCTGCGGGCAGAAAGCGAAGCCAATGACAACCCTGACCACCGGCATCTATGCCGACTTCCCGATCGGCGACTACATCGCCGACCCTTGCCCCGCGCCGTCGCTGTCGACGCGGATCGTCCAACTGCTGGTCGAGCGCACGCCGACGCACGCCTACCGGGACCACCCGCGGCTCGGCGGTCGCACGCGCAAGCCGTCGCGGGCGGCCGACTTCGGCAGCGCCGCGCACGCCTGCTGGCTCGGCGGCGAGGACGTGGTGACCGTGATGATCCCGCAGCGGGAGAAGGGTAAAAAGCCGGCGGCCGGCGCTGCGCTCGTGCCGGCCGACGACTTCCGCACGAACGACGCGAAGGCGGCGCGCGCGGAGATCGAGGCCGCCGGCAAGATCCCGATCCTTGCGAAGGAGCGGGCGAAGCTGGACGATATGATGGCGGAGCTAGCCTATTACCGCGAGGCCGCCGGCATCGTGAACGGCGAGCCCGAGCGCACGATTGTTTGGGAGGAGTATGGCGTCTGGTTCCGCGTGCGGCCCGACTATCTCCTGCCGGAGATCCGCCAGGTCCGGGAATACAAAACGGCGACGAACGCCGACGCCGTGAGCTGGTGGAAAACCAGCGCCATCCCTGGCGGCTACGACATCAAGGCGGCGCTGATCCTGCGCGGGCTGAAGGCGGTGACCGGCGAGGATTGGGAATTCGTGTTCCTGGCCCAGGAGACCGACGAGCCCTACGCGGTCAACTCCATCGGCGCCGGCAACTCCGCGATCGAGTTCGCCACGCAGAAGATCGAGCTGGCGAAGGAGCGGTGGCGGACGTGCCTGGAGCGCGACGAGTGGCCGCGCTATGGCTACGAGATCGCCTGGGCGGAGATCCCCAACTACGCCCGCTTCGACTTCGAGGCGCGCACCGCGATCCAGGGGGCCGCACAATGACGCTCACCATCAGACCGGCCAAGCGGTCGGAGGCGAAGCCGCTGATCGGGCTCTACTCTGAGAGCGGCTGCGGCAAAACCAAATCCGCCCTTCTGCTGGCCCGCGGCTTCGTGGGTGGCAAGGGGAAGATCGTGATGGTGGAGACGGAGTCGGGCCGCGGCGAAGTTTTCGCCGACGAGCTGCCGGGCGGCTACGAGGTGATCCCGATCCGGGACAACTTCAGCCCGCAGACCTACGGCGAGGCGATCGCGCTCGCGGAGAAGTCCGGTGCGAAGGCGCTGATCATCGATTCCGCCTCTCACGAGTGGGAAGGGCTGGGCGGCGTCCTGGACATGGCCGACCGCAACAGCCGAACCGAGTGCCTGGCCTGCGGCTGGCTGGCTGACAAGGGCGACCGCGTGGACGTCTGCGGGAACCCGGGGTGCAAGGGCACGCGCTTCCGCTGGGCGCGCAAGGGGGTCCTCGTCTGGCAGCAGCCGAAGATCGACCACGCCAAGCATTTCATGCTGCGCCTGATGCAAACACCGATCGACCTGGTGATCGTCTGTATGCGGGCGCGCTACCCGATGGTCGAGGGACCCAACCCGGAGAACAAGGGCAAGGTGGAGTGGCACCGCTCGGGCGAGCTGTCGCCAAAGCAATCGGACGACATCCTGTTCGAGCTGCTGATCCACGGGTGGATCGATCACGATCACCGCTTCCACGGCACGAAGTACACGCGCGAGGACCAGCGCGCGGCGCTTCCGTCTGGCGAGGTGATCACGATCGAGACCGGGAAGGCGCTGGCGGAGTGGGCGAAGGGGAAGGAGCCCGCGGCGTCCGCCGAGCTGGCGAAGGCGCTGAAGGCGATCGGATCGGCGAAGTCGAATGCCGAACTGGAGAAGGTCGCCGCGAAGCTGAAGGGTGGCAGCCTGAAGGGTCACGAACTGTCGCGCGCGCGCGCGGAGTTCAAAGCCCGCCACGCCGCCCTGTCGGCGTAGCACAACCGGCCGCCACCGCCCCCTCCGTGGTGGTGGCGGCTCGCCCGGGGCCTGCGTGGGGCGGGCCCCGGGCACCAATCGAAGGAGCTGATCATGGCAACGCCGCCGCTTTGGCCGCACCAGCGCCGCGCGATCGAGCGCGCCCGCGACCGCTACCGCGAGGGCAGCCGCGCGATCTGTATGGTCGCGCCCACCGGCGCCGGTAAGACCCGGATCGGTGTGGAGATCGCGACGAACGCCGCGCGTCTGCGTGACGTCCTTTGGCTGGCCCACCGCCGCGAGCTGGTGGCGCAGGCGCGGCGCAAGCTGCCGCCGGGGATCCGGGTGGCGACCGTGCAGGAGCTGGTCGCGAGCGGAGATCGCCCGCCGGCCGGCGTCGTCGTGTTCGATGAAGCCCACCATTACGTCGCCGACCGCTGGCGCGAGGTGGCCGACCACTACGCCGACGCGATCAAGATCGGCCTGACGGCGACGCCCGAGCGCAGCGACGGCCGGGCGCTCGGGGACCTGTTCGATTCGCTGGTCGTGGCCGCGCACTACAGCGAGCTCCTGGCCGGCGGCTACATCGTGGATTGCGACGTGTTCGCCCCGGCGAAGCGGCGATCGCTCGCAGCCACGCCCGGCGAAGCCCTGCGCGCCTACGGCCGGAAGCGGCAGGCGATCGTGTTCACGGACACCGTGAAGGCCGCGATCACGGGCGCGGCGACCGAAGGCGGCGCGGCGATCACGGAACGAACGCCCACCTACGACCGCGACCTGGAGATCGGGCGGTTCCTGAACGGTACGACGCGAACGCTATGGAACGTCTACACGTTGACCGAAGGGTTCGACGCGCCGAACGCTTCCCTGTGCGTGCTGGCCCGCGGCGCGTCGCACGCGTCGACCTACCTTCAAATGGTCGGGCGCGTCCTGCGCGCGGCGAAGGACAAGCCGCCGGCCGTCGTCGTGGACCTGGTCGGCAGCTACCACCACCACGGCCACCCCACGGAAGATCGGATCTACTCGCTGGAGGGACGGGCGATCAGCCGCGCGAAGCCGGATCCGATCTGGCAATGCCGCGAATGCGGCTGGGTCGCCCCGGGGACGCCGGCCGATCGGACGTGCCCGAGCTGCGGCGCGCAGCTCCCCGAGCCCGAACAGCTCCAGATCGAGCGGAGACGCATCGAGCGCCAGGAGAGGAACGCCCGCGCGACTGACGCCGAGCGGCGGGCCGCCTATGAAGCCCTGCGCGCGCAGGCGAATGCCACCGGCAAAAAGCCTGGATGGGCGGACCACGTCTACCGCGCGAAGTTCGGAGTTTTTCCCCCTTACATTTGGAAAGAGTAGGAGACCACCATGGAGACGTGCCCCCTTTGCCTCGATGATCAATTCGACGGCGATACCTGCGCCGCGTGCGGCGCGACCCGCTGCCCTGAATGCCACAAGGTCCACCGCGACCGCCGAGCGCGGCGCGGACCGATCACGATCTGGTGCCGCAAGTGCATCGGCGAGGCCGCCGCGGAGGAACGCGCGCAGCGTGACCGCGACGACCGGATGACGGGGGATCGGTAGTGCCGCCGGTGACAGAGCGGGACGTCGTCCGCGCCATTCGGCTCGGCTGCTGTGAGCTGGCGGATCTGATGGTCAACGCCGTCGGCGTCGCCGACTTCGGGACGCACAAGGTCACCTACGGGCTGGGCGGCCCCGGCGGCTCCGACCTGGTGGGTCAACTCCGCGGCTCCGGCCGCTTCGCTGCGCTGGAGGTGAAGCGGCCTGGGTGGCGACCACGCAACGCGAAGGACAAAGCGCGCTGGGCGTCCCAGGTGGCGTTCCTGAAGCGCGTGCGGCGGTCCGGTGGCATCGGGGCCGCGGTGGACTGCCTGGAGGACGCACGCGGCGTTCTGGCGGGCGAGCTGGACCCCAGCGCGCCGGATTGGGTCGAACTGCCGGCGGACAGGCTGGCGCGGTGATGGAACTGCGCCGGCTGTCCAACCGATTCAAGCGGTGGAGGTCGTGGCGTGGCGTCGTCCACCTGACCGAACCACCCCACGACGTCGCGCTCTGCGGGAAGGTCGTGGCGTACTACGAGCCGACAGGGACGCGGATCGGGACGTGCCGAACGTGCGCCCGCGTCGCGGCGTCGAAAGGAAGGCGACCATGACCACGACAGCGATCGAGTGGGCCGACAAGGTCTGGAACCCGGTGATCGGCTGCGCGCCGATCTCTGAAGGCTGCGCCCGTTGCTACGCGCGACCCTTCGCCCGGCGGCTGGCTGGTGCCGGCGTCCAGGGCTACGAGCGCGTGAAGGAGTGGGACGGCCGCGCCGAGCTGGTGGCGAAGCGGCTGGACGAGCCCGGCCGGTGGCGCAAGCCGGCCGCGATCTTCGTCTGTTCGATGGCGGACCTTTTCGGCGACGGCGTCCTGCACGTCTGGCGCGATCACGTCTGGCGCGTGATGGCAGCCGCCGAGCGGCATCGGTTCCTGGTCCTGACGAAGCGGCCGGGGTCGATGCGGAAGTACCTGGAGAACCGCGACCCGCTGCCGAACGTCTGGCTGGGCGTCAGCGTGGAGAACCAGGCGCGCGCCGACGAGCGGATCCCCGTACTGCTGACCGTACCGGCCGCCGGTCACTTCGTCAGCTACGAGCCCGCGCTCGGCGCCGTCGACTTCCGCCCGTGGCTGCCTGGACCGATGGCGGCGACGTTCGGCGGCGGCCGGCTCGGCTGGCTGATCGCCGGGGCGGAGACCGGGCAGAAGGCGCGGCGGGCTGACCCCGATTGGTTCCACGACGCGCGCCGGGTCTGCGACCGGGCTGGAGTCCCGTTCTTTTTCAAAAAGGACAGCGACGGCCGCGGCGATCTGGGCGGCGTCGTCTACCACGCGAGGCCGTGGTGACCGCCGCCGTCCGCCTGACCCCGTGCGCGAGCTGCCGGGCGCCGACCGTGTTGCATTGCGCGAGCTGCCCCGACGGCTACTACCTTTGCGCCGCGTGCCTGGTCGTCCCGCGGAGACACCACCGGCTATGCCGGCGGCCGGCTCAGTACGCGCCCCACCTGAAGCGAAAGGCGAAGCGATGAAGCGCCCACCCCTGATCGATCTGCGGCTCGGCGACTGGCGAACCGTCCTCGAGGACTACGACGAGATCGACGCCGTGATCACGGACCCGCCCTTCAGCCGTAAGACCCACGAAGGCCGGCGCACCGGATCCGAAGTTCGCCAGTCCTCGATCTCCTACGGCTCGATCACGCGCTGCCAGGCGCAGGAGATCGTGGACTTCTTTGCACCGCGGATCCGCCGGTGGCTGGTTTTGTTCGGGGACCACGTCACCGCGTCCTGGTATCGCTCCGACTGCGAGCGCAACGGGCTCTACGTGTTCCAGCCTGTCCCGTGGGTGAAGCCAGACGCCGCACCACGGATGTCTGGCGACGGCCCGGCGTCCGCGGCCGAACACATAACCCTGGCGGCGAGGGCGGAGCCCGACGAGCTGCCCGTGGAGTGGCTGACGGTGGCGCGCACGAAGTCGAAAGCCGGGATGCTCGGAAGCGTGCCGGGATACTTCATTCACCGCACCAGCTCGACCAGGGGAACCGACGGCCAGAAGGCACACCCCGGCCAGAAGCCGCTGGACTTGATCCGCGCGCTGGTGCGGCTCTACTCGAAGCCGGGCGATCTGATCCTGGACCCGTTTGCCGGGACCGGGACGACGCTGCTGGCCTGCCGCGCGGAGGGACGCAACTGCGTCGGCGCGGAGATCGACCCCACCACCTACGCCAAGGCGGTCGACCGCCTGGCCAAACCCCACACCCTGGAGTTGTTCGGATGAAAGTGATCTACGTGGCCGGCCCCTACCGTGCCGGCGATTCCTGGCGCGTCGAGCTGAACGTGCGCGAGGCGGAGCGGATCGGGTTCGAGCTGGCGCAGCTCGGCGCCGTGCCGCTCGTCCCGCACAGCATGTACCGCTTTTGGGATCGGACGCTGTCCGATCGCTTCTGGCTGGACGGGACGGCGGCGCTTTTGCGCCGCAGCGACGCGATCGCGCTCGCGCCCCGCTTCCGCTCCAGCGCCGGATCGCTGGCAGAGCTGGACATCGCGACCGCGCTCGGGCTGCCCGTGTTCTACATGGGCGAGCCGCGGGCACTGACGGAGGTGGCGTCGTGGCTGGCCGAGTGAACGATCGATCCCTGCTGCGCGATCTGAAGTGGCCGATCGCCGCCCTGGTCTCCGCGTTCGTGCTCGGCTGGTGCCTTGGTCCGTGCGAGCGCAGGCCGACGCCGACGCCGGCCGAGCTGGACGCGGAGGTCGAGCGGTTCGACCGGCACAACTTCGACCTTCCAATCCCGGAACCGCGATAGCGGCAACGGGCGAACCATCACAACAGGAGAACACCATGACCACACCAGAAGCGGCGGCGCGCTATCTCGCCGAACACGAAGCCGCGGTGGCGGGGAGACCCGCAGCCGTCCACAACCCGAAGGACCGGCCGGCGGCGGAACTGCCGGCGATCTTCGGGTTCAACAACGGTGGCAGCCCCGGTTGGTTTCAGGCCGTCGCGATCGCGGAGGACGGGACAGGGCTCGGCTCGCACGTTTGCAGCGCGGAAGGATACATGCCGTGCGACCTTGGGATCCTGGAGGGGACGGCGCCGAAGCGTCACGAGATTTACCGCGAACACTACCCCGACGGCTACCGGATGGTCTGGATCCCGAGCGACGAGATCGACGGGCACGCCGGGTTGGCGCGCGCGTTCGAGCTGAACAAGGCGCTGGCCGAAGCGGCCGGGGCCTGATAACAACCGGGAACCCTGGGTAGCTCCCAAGGTTCCAAAAAGGAGGCGCGGCGGCTGTCCACCCCCTGGCAGCCGCCGCGCCAACAGGGGGCCCGATGCCACGCCCACAACTGACGCGCCGCGATCGAATGCGCCGCGCGAAGGAACTGGCCGAACGACTTGCCCACGACCTGGACGTCCTGGGCTTCACGCCGCAAGCCGAGGTCGCGCGCGACCTGGCCCACGGACTCTACCAGGCGCAGCTCGACCGGGCGGTCGCCGACCTGGCGAAGCCATGACCACCACGCGCGGGACGAGCAACACGAACGACCGCGGCAGCAGCTATGACCGGCGCGCGCGCCGCGCTTACCTCGCGCGGCTCTACGACCTGGGCGGCGGCGCCGTCCAGTGTTTCTGGTGCCTGCGCCGCGTGACCGATTGGGAGGTCGACCGCTGGCCGATCTGCGGGCACGCGGGCGGGCGCTACACGCGCGACAACATCGTGCCGGCTTGCCGCGAATGCAACGCGAAGCGCGGGCAGCTCTGCCAGGCCGGCGCGTGTCAGTGCAGCGGCAACGGCAACGGGAACGGGAGGCGATCGTGAAGATCCTGGAGGCCGCGAAGGCATACACCGCAGCGGGGATCAGCGTGATCCCGATCAAGGTCGACGGCTCGAAGGCGCCAGCCTGTCCGTGGAAGGAGTACCAGGAACGGATCGCGACGGCCGACGAGCTGCAGGCATGGTTCGGCAACGGGACCGAACGCGGGATCGCCGTGCTCGGCGGTCACGTCAGTGGCGGGCTGGAGATCCTGGACTTTGACGAACCCGGCCTGATCGAGAGGTGGGCGGAGCGCGTCGACCGCGAAGCGCCCGCCTTACTGGCCAGGCTTCCGCGCGTCCGAACGCCGAGCGGCGGCGACCACGTATTCATCCGAAGCGACAACCCGGCGGGGAACCAGAAGCTGGCCATGACGCCGACCGGCGTGCCGGGAAAATTCCGGGTCCTGATCGAGACCCGCGGCGAAGGCGGCTACGTGCTGACGCGGCCGAGCCCGCCGGGCTGTCACCCCGCCGGCCGCACCTACGATCCGACCAGCCCGATCCCGTTGTCCGCCGTCCCGCTGCTGGACGAGTCGGAACGCGACGTGCTGTTGGAGGCCGCCCGCGCGTTCGATGAACGCCCCCTCGAGGACGCGATCGAGGACCTACCGCCGGCCCGGCCCGACTCGCCGGCCGCGGTGACGTTCCGCGAAGCGTGCGAACGGTACAACGCCGACCACGCGCGCGACTGGCGGGCCGTCGGCGGGCCGAAGCGGGTCTGCCCCGTCTGCGGTCACAAGGGCTGCTTCGGCCCGCTGCCGAAGGACCCGAGCCGCTGGGCTTGCTTCAGCACGAACCACGGCGGCGCGGGGATCGAGGGGCCCGGCTGCTACCACGGCGACGCCCTGGACGTGGACGCGCACGCGGAGGGCGTCGACCACGCCGAGCTGTTGCGGCGGGGCGGCTACCTGGGCACGCCGTCGACACCACCGCCCCCGCCGCCGCCCGATCTGCGCGTCGTCCCGCCCCCGCCCGACGACGGCGCCCCGCCGCACGGAGAGCCGCCGGACGAAGGCCGGCCGTCGTGGCAGTACGTCACCGGCGAGGGCGATCGCGCCGTCCAGTTCGCGCTCGGCGTGCTCGCCGACGTGGACAACGTCTACCACCGGGCCCGCAAGCTCGCGCGCGTCGCGCGCGTCGACACGCCAGAGGACGGCGCGGGCGTCACGCGCGACACCGGGGCGCCGGTGGTGGTGAACATCCCCCGCCCCATGCTTTGGGAGATCATGAGCCGCGAGGCCGATTGGCTCCGGTGGGATGCGCGAAAGCGCGAGGAGGTGAGACGCGAGCCGCCGTCGCCGGTGATCACCGCGCTTCACGAGCGCGGCGACTACCCCGGGATCCGCGAGATAACCGGAGTCGTGACCGTTCCGGTCCTGCGCCCAGACGGGACGATCCACGACCGGCCCGGCTACGACCAGGCCACCGGGCTCGTCTACGTGCGCCAGCTCCGCCTGCCCGAACTGCCGGCGAAGCCGTCGCGCGACGACGCGCAGCGCGCCCTGTCGCTGGTGATGGAATGCGCCCACGACTTCCCCTTCGCGTCCGACGCTTGCCGCGCCGGCTGGCTGGCCGCGTTCCTGTCGCCGCTCGCGTTCACCGCCTACCGCGGCGGCGCCCCGATGTTCGTGTTCGATGCGTCGACCCCGGGCACGGGCAAGACCCTTTGCGCCGACGTGGTGGGGATGGTCGCGAGCGGCCAGCGGATGCCGCGCTCGCCCTACGTGAAGGAGGACGACGAGCTGCGCAAGCGGATCACGAGTCACGCGATCGCAGGCGACACGCTGGCGCTGATTGACAACGTGCCATCGGGCGGCTTCATCGGCTGGCCGTGCCTGGACATGGCGCTGACGGCGACCGCGTGGGTGGATCGCGTGCTCGGGAAGTCGGAGAATGTCCGGATGCCGCTGAACCTGACATGGTACGCCACGGGCAACAACGTCGGCGTGCGGGCCGACGCCGCCCGGCGCGTGATGCGGATCCGACTGGAGACGAACCTGGAGCGGCCGGAGGAACGCACCGGCTTCCGCCACGATCCCCTGTTGGAGTGGGTCCGCGCGAAGCGGCCCGAGCTGCTGTCCGCGTCGCTGACGATCCTGCGCGCGTTTTTCGAGGCCGGCGCCCCGACGCAAGGGCTCGCGCCGCTCGGTTCGTTCGAGGGCTGGTCCGATCTCGTCCGCTGCTGCGTCGTCTGGCTGGGCTTCACCGATCCGGTGGAGGCGCTGGCAGCGCGCGACCCCGACGCCGATCCCGATGCGTCGCTTCACCGCCGGCTCCTGCTGGCCTGGGCCGAAGCCGAAGGGCTGGCGTCGGGACTGAGCGCGAAGGACGCGCTGATCGCCGCGGAGCGCACGGGCGGCGAAACCCTGCGCGAGGTGTTGATCGAGCTGTGCGGCACGCGCAAGGGCGACCTGCCGACGCCCCGCCGGCTCGGGACCGTCCTGCGCAAGTTCCGCGGCCGGCGTCGCCAGGTGGAGAACCATGGCCGGCGCGAGCTGTTGCAGTTCGTGGCGTTCACGGACCGCAATGGCGTCGCCGTCTGGCGCGTCGAATCGGAGATCATCCCGTGACGAACACGCAAACCCACGCGGCTGTAGGAAGGATCCCCACTATGACACGGCTGGCTGTTGGGGGACGTGGAAATGATCGACACCCCGCACCGCTGGCACTACTCCCGCGCGCCTGCGCGGGACGTCTGCGGGGTGTTGCGGGGTGTGACACGCGTGACACCCCGCAGTCTTGGCACTACAGCCGCAAGGGTTTGATCCCTGCTGCGGGGTGTGCGGGGTGTAGATCCCTATGTTGAAGCTGAAAAAGTCGCAGGGTGACAAAAACGCCCGGGGAGTCGGGAATTGACCCCGCAACACCCCGCACGGGCCGATTCGCTTGAAAGGTCGGGCGCTTGCGTGCGGGGTGTCCGATCTGCGACACCCCGCACGTGGCAGCGACAGCAGAAGCGATCGACGCCAAGGGATCGCCATGGTGATCCCAATGGAAAGGGCAAGCGATGAAGATCAAGAAGGCGAAGGTGGCCGATCTCGTGTTCGACCCCAACAACCGGCGCAAGCGGACGAAACGGAACCTGGCAGCGATCCGCTACTCGCTGGAGCGGTTCGGCCAGCGGCTCCCCCTGATCGTCCGTGGCAACGTCGTCCACGTCGGCAACGGGCGGCTTCAGGTGATGCGTGAGCTCGGTTGGGAGTCGTGCGAGGTGACGCCGGCCGACGACCTGACGCCCGACGACCTGCGCGATCTCGGGCTGGTCGACAATCGATCCGCCGAACTGGCCGAGTGGGACGACCGTGGGGTCTACGAGGACCTGAAGCGGATCGGGGACCAGCAGGTGATCGACGGCCTGGGCTGGAGCGATCGCGAGTTCGTGGCGTTCGTCGCGGGGATGGACTCGCAGGTGGACGAGGACGACGCGCCCGAGCTGCCGAAGCGTGCGACCACGAAGCCCGGCGACGTCTGGCGGCTCGGGCGTCACGTCCTGCTGTGCGGCGACTCCACGAAGCGCGAGGACGTGGCGAAGCTGATGGGCAAGTCACGCGCCGCGCTGATGTTCACCGATCCCCCCTACGGCGTGATCTTCGGAGGCGCAAAGAAGAACGCGATCAGCGGCGACCTGACGCAGGCGGTGATCCCGATCTCGTTCGCGGTCGCCGTCGATCACGCGCTGGACGACAACGCCCGGCTCTACCTCTGCGGCGGCTCCACGAATTTTGAAATGTACGCCAAGCTGTTCGATCACCATCTACAGCTCCAGCCGCGGATCCTGGTGTGGGCCAAAGATGCCTTCGTGCTGCGGCGGCGGAACTATCACAGCCAGTTCGAGTTTATCTATTTCGGGTGGAAGGGCCGGGGCGGTGGTGACGCGTATTGGTACAGCGACCGAAAGCAATCGGACCTGTGGACCGTCGACAGGGATCGCGAATACCTCCACCCCACGCAAAAGCCGGTCGAGTTGCCGGCCCGCGGGATCCGGAACAGCGCGGCGCCAGGTGGGATCGTGTTCGAACCGTTCGGCGGATCGGGCTCGACCCTGATCGCCGCCGAGCAACTGGATCGACCGTGCCGCGTGATGGAGCTGGATCCGAAGTTCGCCGACGTGATCGTGGAGCGGTGGCAAAACGTCAGCGGCGGGAAGGCGAAGCGCGTGGGGGCGACGACGGCCAAGCGTCCTCGAGGACGGACGAAGGCCAAGGGTCGACGGCGGAAGTCGTGACGGTGTAGGCTCGAACCATGGGCGGCAAGAACAGCGGCCGACGTAGCCGCAAGCTGAAGGACTCACCACCGCTCGCGGCTGACCGGATGCCCTACGAGCGGCAGCCGAAGGAGACCGACCCGGCATGGCGGGCGTTCGTCTGTTACCGCGACGACCCCGAGCGCAGTCAGCAGAACGTGAGCAAGGCGCTAGGTAAATCGCGGCAGCTCGTGTCCACCTACTCGATCAAATATCGGTGGCGCGAACGGGTCGAGGCGTGGGACCGCGAGGCCGACGACAGGGCGCGCGCGGCGAAGCTGGACGAGATCGAAGAAATGCAACGCCGGCACATTCAGATCGCGCAGGGGCTTCAACAGCTCGCGGCGCTGGAGCTGCAACGCAAGCTGAAGGCGGCGCGCGCGAACCAGAAGGAAGGCCGCCTGTCGGCGAAGGACCTGAAGGAGCTGGCCGACCTGGGGACGCGGCTGGAGCGGCTGAACCGCGGCGAGCCGGAGACCTACGCCAAGGTCGAGGGCGCCGTCCAGGTGATCACGGTCGGGGGCAAGGCGATCAAGTTCTAGATAGACGGGGCCGGCGCGTGGTACTTTGCCGGCCCACCACCACACCACCACCACGGAGCAAGCGACCATGACGACGACGAAGGAGAAGGCGGCGACCTGCTGCCAGAAGAATTGCGACGCCGAGCCCACGCACCGCGTGTTCTGGCCTGGCGAAGGCCCGCAGCCAATGTGCGCGACGCACGCCCTGACGGCGCAGCGCATCGGGGCCGCGCTCGGTTCCACGATCACCGCCGAGCCGCTGACGGCCGAAAAGCTCGCCGAGCTGAACGGGGTGACGACGTGACCGGCGTGGACCCCGACACGTTCGAGGCGGCGCTGACGAAGATCGAACGGCTGGAACTGGAGCGCGACAAGCTGCGCGCCCAACTCGCGGAAGCGGACGCGAAGATCACCGGCCTGGAGCAAGCGCAGATCAGTCTGGCCGCGCTCGTCCACGGGCAGCAGGTCGCCCTGACGAAAGCGCGCGCGCGTGTGCGCGAACTGGAGGCCGGCGCCGACCGCACCACGGCGCCGCCCGCCGCGCTCGTCCCTGGGCACGACCCGGCGACGCTGCCGCGTGATCCGTTCAGCCCGACGCCCGACGAGCCGACCAGCGATCAGCCGTGCCCGTGCGGCCGTGGCCCGCTGCTGCCGGGCCGCGCTGGCTGCGCCGACTGCGAGCGCGAGGTGGGGACGCCGCGCGGCTTCGGGCTCGCGGGGGGGGGCGAGTACCGCGACGCGACCACCGGTGAGCTGTTGCACCAGGATCCGCGCGAGGGCGACACGCCGGGCGAGGACTGCCCTCCGGGCTGCGACTGCGCCGCGTGCCGTACCGGCGACCTGTTCGAAGGGGGAGAGTGATGCCGACCCTGACAGGACGACCACCGCCCGAGCGCGCGAGCTGGGCGCGGCTGGAGACCCGGTGCGGCTGCTGGCAGTACGTTCGGCAGCGCGATCCCGTGCCCTACATCGTGATGCCGCTGATCCGCCACGCCCCGGCCGACTTCGCCGGCTCGTCGTCGGACGTGACCGCGCCGGTCGAGGACACGCGCCGGTTCGAGTTCATCGGCCGGGAGAACGACGGCGCGCAGCTCTACCGCGAGGTGATGCCATGACCCGCGCCTGCCTGGCTTGCGGCTGCACGTCGATTCACACCGATGGACGGTGCGGCGTCTGCGAGTCAGACCGGATCGGCGTGGCGACTGCCCCGGCGCTGAAGCCGTGGGCCGGCCCGCTGTGCTCGCCGTCGGACCCGTGCGCGGCTGCCGGCTGCGTGCATTGTGCGGACCGCGAGACCGTGGCCGCGATGGCGGACGAAGTCGACAGGCTCTACCTGGGCGAGTTCGGGGAGCCGACCGAACCCTCGAGGACGCTGTCGCTGGAGGAGCTGGCCCGGGTCCGCGAGCTGGCCGCGTGCGGCTGCGTGGAGATCGACGGCGTGAAGGTGCCGCCGTTCGACAGCGTGGCACTGTCGCCCGACGTCCACCGCGGGCTGACCCCGGCGCTGGAGGTCGACACGGGGTGGCCCGCGCTGGTGGTCGAGTCGGACGCC
>Ga0180432_10000962_pt1 | contig 46232 bp, 36 predicted proteins | sample SS_ome_10_FD_132414 | JGI IMG/M metagenome (GOLD analysis project Ga0180432, IMG submission 132414) | Hypersaline lake sediment archaeal communities from the Salton Sea, California, USA - SS_1_MS_2 metaG | ecosystem: Environmental > Aquatic > Non-marine Saline and Alkaline > Hypersaline >...
ATCGATCATAATCAAGCGGTTAATTTCCGGCTTGATCACCCCTTTTTCAGCTTCACCGGCATCATGCATCGTATTTTCTCCCGAACATCGCGTTTTATTCAATTATGTCAGCATGGTACCGTCAGGCCAAGTTTATTTTTCGGTTTTTTACCGCACAATCTAGGATTGATCATAACCTTATCTACACTGTATTGCCAAGTATGCGTATGCAGGTTACTGCGAAATGTGGCGCCCGTATGTGCTGACAATGGGCTTAAGCCCATTGTCTATAGACTGTCCATGCGGAGGCGGCGTTACGTAGCGCCGGCGCTCTTGCCGGTATTTTGACGTTTTATTCCATGATGTGGTAAAGTAACAGACCGTTGAATGTGGCGGAAAAATGAAAACCTAACCCCATAATTAAATCCACGTTGCAATGCAGGAGGTAAGAATGCAAAACAAGCTTACACAAATGCTTGGGATCGAATACCCGATAATTCAGGGCGGGATGATGCATATAGCAGGCGCCGAACTGGTGGCGGCCGTATCAAACGCCGGTGGTCTGGGCACACTCGGCCAGCGTGTTAACGTCGATGACTGGCACGAGCAAATCAAGAAGACGAAGGAGTCGACCGAAAAGCCCTATGCCGTAAACCTGCCCATGCATGTGAACGAACTCGAAAAGAGAATCAACATAATCATAGATGAAAGGGTACCGGTAGTGGTCACGGCAGCGGGGAACCCGGCGAGCGTCATGGAGACTTTGAGAGCGGCGGGTATGAAGATCATGCATGTGGTGGCGTCCATCGATCAGGCCCGGAAGGTGGGAGATCTGGGGGTGGATGCTATTGTTGCGGAGGGTGGAGAGAGCGGTGGTATGGTGGCCAGGGATCGGGTGTCGACTACGGTGCTGGTTCCTGCGGCGGTGAATGCGGTGAAGGCGCCGGTGGTGGCTGCGGGTGGGATCGCGGATGCGAGGGGACTCATCGCCGCGATGGCGTTCGGTGCGCAGGGCGTGCAGATGGGCACCAGGTTTATTGCCACGCCGGAATGCGATGCCAATGAAGAGTGGAAAAACGCTATTATCAAGGCTAGAGACACCGACACTCTGGTGGTGCCGAGAGGACCGGCTCAAGGACGAATGCTGAAGGAAGAAATACTGCCGGGAGTGATGGCGGGAGTTGTTGTGGGCATGATAAACAAGATCGAAAACGTGAAGGAAATTATCGATAATATGGTGAAAGAGGTGGAACCGGCACTCAAAAACATCGAGGAGCAGTTACGGAAATAATATACATAAACTCGAATACTGTCGAATGAAAGGGAAAAATATGAAAGCCGCTTTTGTTAAGCCCGGGGCCGATTTGGAGGTGTCCGAATGCCCGACCCCCGAACCCGGTCGGGGGGAAGTGGTCGTCAAAATAGCTTACTGCGGAATCTGCGGCTCGGATATCCATTTGTTGGAAGCGGGTGTGCTGCCGGCAGGGAGTATTATCGGTCATGAACAGTCGGGCCATGTCGAGACAATCGGCGACGGTGTGGAGGACTGGAACGAGGGAGACCCGGCGGTGGTCATCCCCTATAATCCCTGTTTATCCTGCGAACCGTGCAGAAACGGACATGTCCAGCTTTGCAATGACGCGGGTAAGCGCAGCTATGGGCTGGGAGCAAACCCCGGCGGGTTCGGACAATACATGCTGGTAAAGTCATCGATGCTGTTCAGGGTTCCGGAAGGGTTGGATATGAAGACGGCCGCGTTGACCGAGCCGTGGGCAGTGGCGGTGCACGGAGTTAACATGCTGGATTCTAAAATCGGTTCTGTCGGACTGATAATGGGGGCGGGGCCGATTGGCTTGCTGTGTATTTACGCGCTGAAAATGGCGGGCGCGGCAGGTATTTATGTTTCCGAGCCGGATAAATACCGCGCGGATAAAGCCGAGGCGGCGGGAGCGGATGCGGTTATTGATCCGACGGCTAACGATCCCGGTATTGCGATCCGGCAAATGGCCGGGCGCGCGCCGGATTATGTAATCGACTGCGCCGGTACCGAATCTTCAACGCAAAGCGCCGCTTCAATCGTAGGCACACGCGGGCAGGTGCTGGTGCTGGGAGTCCATTTAGGCAGCGCGAACCTGATACCTCCCGTGTGCATTATGAAAGAAGTCCAACTCAATTTCGGTTTCGGGTACAATTTTCGCGAATTCGCCGACAGTCTTAAGCTTTTAGCCAGAGGGGCCGTCGATCCCGAAATAATTATCAGCGACGTGATACCGCTCGGCGAGATCGACGGAGCCTTCAAATCGTTAAAGGAAACGGGACATTCAAAAATCCTGATTGATTGCCAGGATGTATAGCTGAATTTTTACTGCCAAATAAAGGGAGAAATAAAACCATGAGAAAGGATTTTCGATTACTCGGTTTGATTGCGGTTTTTGTGACGTTGTGGATATCGGCGGCGTTTGCGGAGGAAGTGTGCCGGGTGCCGATACGCACCACTGAAGGGCCGGTGATCGGCATGGAAGTTGAGGGACTGGAAGTTTGCGCCTATAAGGGCATTCCATACGCCGCTCCGCCGGTGGGAAAGCGCCGCTGGCGCTCGCCCGAGCGCGCTCCTCAACGATCCGAAGTTTTTGAGGCGACCGATTTCGGGCCGGAATGCAGCCAGGTAGGTATGGGCGTTCCGTTTTTCGCCAAGGGAGGTTATAAACCCGAGCAGAGCGAGGACTGCCTGCATATCAACATCTGGAGGACGAAAAAAAGCAAGTTATTGCCGGTAATGGTATGGATTCACGGCGGCGGATTGACCGCCGGATCGGGAAGCGAGCCCATGTACAACGGCGACAAGCTTGCGGCCCAAAAGGGCGTGCTGGTAGTAAGCTTCAACTACCGGCTTGCCGCTTTCGGATTTTTGGCTCACCGCGATCTGTCGAAAGAAAACCCTCGCGGCAGTTCCGGCAACTACGGCCTGCTCGACCAGATCGCTGCGCTCGCATGGATCAGGGAGAACATCATAGCGTTCGGCGGCGACCCGAACAACGTCACGATATTCGGCGAATCCGCCGGAGGTTGGAGCGTCTGCAATCTGCTGGCCTCGCCGCTTGCGAGGGGGCTTTTTAATCAAGCTATCATTCAAAGCGGCGGATGCGATACCACGTTGACCATGGAAAAAGGGTTTGCCGATGGAGACGAATTCGCCGAACAACTCGGTTGCTCGGCCGAAGAAGTTCTCTCATGCATGCGCTCAAAACCGGCGGATAAAATCGTCAAAATCGTGGGCAATCGATGGGAAGATATGGACAACATCGGCTTGAAACACTTGGATAACGTCTGGGCGCCGCACGAAGACGGCTGGGTGTTGAATGAAACTCCGATCAAAGCCTTGAAAAGTGGCAGATACAACAAGGTACCGTTAATGGTCGGAACGAATCGATTTGAAGGCAAACTGTTTGCACTCAACACCAGCTATTTCTACAGAATGACGAGAAAATCAAAGGTAAAAAAAGCGTTAAGAAAATCTCTCGGAGAAACATTGTTGCCGCTCTTTGAAAAACTTTACCCATACCGAAAATACAGCCGCTCGATTGAGGCATTGATTGATGCGAAAGGCGATCTGGTGCTGGGGTGCAAGTGCTTCGATGCGGCAGAGGCTTCCGCCGATCACCGGCCGACTTACTATTATCGCTTCGATTACGACGATCATCGTTTATCCAACCTGTTGGACGCCGCTCACGGTTTGGAAATCCCATTCATTTTCGACGGTCTTGATCGCCCATACGTCAAGTCGCTATATTCGGGCGGACAGAGGAAACGGGCGCGGCCGTTGGTAAACGCCATGATGAGCTATTGGACGAACTTTGCCGTAAACGCCGACCCCAACGGACCGAATCTGTTGAAATGGCCCGTCTACGACCGGGCCGAAAGGAAACGAATGATCCTCGACTTGCCTCAGCGCGTCGAGCAGACGGATATAGTCGAAAAGTGCGAATTCTGGAAAACGCATGGCCCCAATATCAAATAGAAATATTGATCGTCGAGCCTTCAAACACTGATGGGTTCATGTTTACCGGCATTAATGTTGCGTATTTCAGGCACGCCGGTTCAAAGCTTATACCTCTTCTTCCGGGGTGTTTCATGGATGTGAAAAGGATAAGCGCAATCATTGTCTTTCTGCTTTGCCTTCCCGTCTTGAGTTTGGGCGCTTCCCCCTTGCCCGAGGTTAACCGGGGGCATTTGCCCAAACTGTTGCACAAAACGATCAAGCTCAGCGACGGCAAGATGAGTGAAGCACCGCCGGAGTCCTACGAATGGGAGTGGACCGGTGCGGTGCTTATGATCGGGCTTGCCGAAATGTTCGAGCTTACCGGCGATAAGCGTTATCTTGCCTACATAAAGAGGTGGGCGGATCATCACATCAAACGGGGATATACCCTCTCGAAAAGCGACCAGGTGGTGCCGGGGTTATTACTGATAAAATTATACCGGGCCACGTCGGAGTCGCGTTACATCGATCATGCCGAGCGTATAGGCCGCTATGTTACCGAAGAAGCTTTACGCACCAACGACGGAGGGCTGGTGCATTTCGGGCCGATGGGCGGCAAGTCCATGTGGATCGACAGCCTGTTTATGCTGTGCCCGTTCCTGGTCGAACTCGCCAAAATCACCGGCGAGGAAAAGTATCTGGACGAAGCGGTGAAGCAATCCCTCATCATGTACGGTCATCTCCAGGATCCCCAAACCGGGTTGTGCAAGCATTACTGGGATGAAACAAAAAACAAGACGAACACCGACCATTGGCTGAGAGGAAACGCATGGGCGCTGGCCGCTAATGCGATATTGCTGGAAGCGCTGCCGAACAACTACGACGCGGAGTCTCGCGCGCGACTGCTCGAACATTTCCGAAAGCATGTCCACGGCATCGCAACCGGGCAGGACGAAAGCGGCTTGTGGCACACCGTTCTCGACAATCGCGAAACCTACCTTGAAAGCTCGGGCACGGCGCTTGTCGCATTTGCGATTTTCAAGGCTGTGGACGCCGGTCTTATCGATCCCGCTTATTTGCGGCATGCGCGCCGGGCACTGCGCGGGCTGATGGATTACGTGCGCATCCATCCGGACGGATTTTGCACCATTGACGACGTCAGCCTTGGCACCCGACCCGGCAATGCCGCATATTACAACCAGGTCACACGGGCCGAAAACGTGCCCTATGGAGTGGGCGCATTCGCAATGGCCGTCGGGGCGTATTGCAATAACGAGCGTTACGAATACGATCCGGCGACAATGCGTGTCGAGGACGGCTGGGAAGAATTGCGATGGGGTCGAATCGACAAAGCCCAAAAAGCTATGATCGAGGCTCTTGAACTCGATCCGAATAGCGTGCCGGCGCACTTCGGCGCAGGTTTTGTAATTTTCGCAGATACGTTAACAACGCTTATTGAAGCGGTGACCGACATGTCGGTGGAGGCGAGAGGGGTGACACCTCCAAAGCTTCAGCGGCGTATGGTAGAAGAATTTGCGCCGGCTTTCGGCAAAGTCTCCGGGCACTTCGGCAAGGTGGAAGCGGACGAAAAATTCACGCAGGTTACCGAGAGGCTGATATTTTTGGGCGGCACGTCGTTCGGCTATATCCAATGGGACGTTGCCGAGGTTTATATGCTTGACGCCGTCGCCGGGTTTCTCGAGGCGGCGTTCTACTTTATCGGCTCATACGACATAGACGGCCCGCCGGTGCTTATCGTTCGCAGGAAATTCGGCAAGATCGTTCGCGACAAATCATATCCGCATTTTTTAACCCTTAACGATAAGTCCGGCGAATTGCTGCCCAAGTCGCGGGCCGCGCTGGCCAAGTGTTTTTCCAAAATCAAGGCCATGGTCGAGAATCTCGAGCGACGCGAAAAGAACTATCCGGGCCGACTTATTACCCTTGACCTGCTCAGGTTGCGCGGCACGTTAAGCATCCCCGGAGTTGTCGAGCCGCAACCGCCCACGGCGCTTGTGTCGAAGAACATAATCATCCGGGAGCTACTGAAGTTCGTCGGCAGGAACGTCCCCGAGAAACTCCCCGGCTGGATGGAAAAAGCCCGTTATTCCCTGCTTGAGAACCGAACGGTCCCGATAACAAAAAAAATCGGTATAAACCTCGCAGTACCGTTTGACAACCCGAAAGACCTGCGTGACCTATTCCCCAAACACAAACCGGACGGCTCGGGCGCCTACCCCGACCCGACCCTCGGAGGATTGCTGCCGGGCATGACAAATAAAACATTGAACCGGTTAATGAATCTGTTATAATCGGCAATTCTTCATAAAACGGGGTAGCACATCCATGAGAATGGCCGTGAATAATCTCTATTCGAAATGCAGCGCTCTCTCGAAATCGCTTGGATTTGTTGCAGCGGCCTTTGCGACATCAAGTTCAATTTGTCCGGCCTTGTAGAGTTCGGAGAGATGCTGATCAAAACCGACCATGCCGTACTGGTCGCGGCCGCTTTCGATGAATTGTTTCATCTCGCTGATCTTTTCGGGGTCGCGTATACATTCCCGAACAGATAGGGTGGTTCTCATGATTTCAAGGGCGACCACCCGCCGGCTGCTACCGCCCTTGCAAGGCAAAAGCCGCTGGCTGACGGAAGCGCGAAGTGTGTCGGCAAGCCTGAGTCGAACCATGTTCTGCTCGTCGGCGGGAAAAACGCTCATCAGGCGGTTAACGGTTTTGGGAGCGTCCTGGGTGTGAACGGTGCTTAAAACCAGGTGACCGGTTTCCGCAGCTTTTAGGGCAATATCTATGGTTTCATAATCGCGCATTTCCCCAAGAAGTATGACGTCCGGGTCTTCGCGCAAGGCACTGCGCAGGGCTGTGGAAAAACTTTCGGTGTCGGCGCCGATTTCCCGTTGACTTATGCTCGACTTTGCATCTTTGTGTAAAAACTCTATGGGATCCTCGATAGTCAATATGTGCCGAGTGAATTTGTTGTTTATGTATCCTATCATTGCAGCCAGTGTCGAGCTTTTTCCGCTTCCCGTAACTCCGGTGACCAGTATAAGTCCGCGTTCTTCTTCGCAAATATTGGCCAGAACCGGCGGCAGGCCCAGATCCTCAAAGCTGGGTATACCATAAGGTATTACGCGTAATATACATTCCAACGTGCCGCGCTGCTTGAATATATTGACGCGAAATCTTCCAACGTCACGGATTGAATATGAACCGTCGTATTCCTTTAATGTGCCGATCTGTTCCCTGGCCTGTTCATTGGCAATGAGCAGAATGGCCGCGTTGCGGGTATCTTCGGGCATCATACGGGGGGCTTTGACCTCCTTGAGGTCACCACCCATTCTGAAGACCGGCGGAGCGCCTACTTTAAGGTGTATGTCCGATGCTCCGGCCTTGACCGCCGCCGCCAGCAACTGGTCGAGAAATTTCTGGTCCACCTTCATAACCTCCCACGTCCGAGAAATGGAATATTAAAAGAAATTATATCCGTATGAACACGGCATACCGTGCCCATACTTAATTAAAATACACCATCTGCCGAAATGCCGTGCCGGTGCAACGCGCCGGACGTTTTCCGCAGCCTTTCCGACAGCACCCGGCAGAAACTTCTGTATATTTTCAAAGCCAGGCTTTCGTTTTGAGTAAGAAGTTCTTCGAACTCGGTACGATGGATAACGACCAGTTCCATGTCGGTTTGGGCCACCACGTTTGCGCTGGTCAACGAGTCCTCGATAAGGCTCATCTCTCCGAACATTTCCCCATGATCGAGTATGGCCAACTTTTCGCCGGTGTCCTTCTCGCCTTTGTATACTCTCGCCTGGCCTTCTTTGATGAGATACAGCGCTTGGCCGACGGAATTTTCTTCTATTACCTTGTCTCCCGCCGGCCTGTGTTCCGAATGGCAAATCTCGATAAGCGCGCCGGCTTCGTTGAAATCGAGATTTCTAAAAAGAAATATCTTCTGCAGCAGATCGGTTGCGCCGGAATCGCCTTCTTCCATAAATTCAAACTCGACCATAAAAACCTCCCATCCAAGTCAGCCTGGCTCCAAGAAATTCCAATATTTCCCTAAATAAGTATCACTTTTGAGTGCTTTATGTCAAGTCACCGGGGGCATGCACTGTAAATGTGCAGGGAGGAGGCATTTTTATATAGTCTCAAGAGCGAAATTATTCGGTAGTTTCTTTGAAAAATTTACAATCCGCTCTTTTAATCGGCCTCTTATATCGAGAACTCGAATTCAGGGAAATGTCCGGTTTGACGGCCCGGACGCACTTTGCTATTTTTCCGATCACAATGGGGCCGGGGAGTAAAAATCGTTACGAAGTAATCATTGTGGGCTGCGGTATTGCCGGGGCTTCGTTGGCATATTTCCTTACCGAACGGGGCGTGACCGATGTGCTTATTTTGGAGCGCGAGGAGCAGCCGGGGTATCACGCTACAGGCCGCAGCGCCGCCGTTTTGGTCGAGCTTGACCCGATCTTTTCAATTTTTCAGTTGAAAGCGTTAAGTGCGGCTTTTTTGCGCGATCCACCCGACGGTTTTTCCGAATACCCGCTACTCGATCGTTCGGGCATACTGGTGATGTTCCGGAAACCGATTTGGAACGCTATTAAAGAATTATCGAAGACCTGGGAGCAGGCGGGAGTCAGCCTGCAACTGCTTTCGCCATCAGAGGTGCTGGATCGTATCCCGGTCGTCTCTCCCGATCATTTCGACGGCGGCGTGTGGCTTCCCGAAGACGGCCATATAGACGTTCACGAGCTTTTGTCCGGTTACCTTCGCCATGCCCGGCGCCGTGGCGCCGAGTTGCGCTGTAACGTCGAGGTTCGGGGAATACGCGTCGAGCGCGGCAGGTGCTCCGGAGTCGTCACAAACGCCGGAGAATTCCAATCTCGATGGGTGGTTGACTCAGCGGGCGCCTGGGCGGGTAAAATCGCAAAGCTCGCAGGCGCCGCGCCCATCGAGATTACTCCCAAGCGCCGCACGATTATCACCTTTGCCGGGCCGGTTGACATCGATACGAGCACATGGCCTCTGGTGGCGAACCTTTCGCATGAACTCTATTTCTCGCCGGAGTCCGGCGGCATTTATGCAAGCCCGATGGACGAAGACCCGATGGAACCTTGCGACGCTCATCCTGACGAATTGGTTGTCGCAATGACAATCGACCGCATTGAAAAACTCGCCCCTCGCCTTGCTCCGAAATCCATACGCCGCAAATGGGCCGGCCTGCGGACGTTCGCCCCGGATCAGGCATTCGTCGTGGGCGAGGATCCGCTGGTCAAAGGCTTCTTCTGGCTGGCGGGCCAGGGCGGTTCCGGCATCGAAACCAGCCCCATCGTCGGGCAAATCGCCGCCGACCTGATTATCGACGGCCGTACGGATAAAATCGATTCGAGTATCCTGTCCCCGATGCGGTTCGAGAGCCGGTGATGGCGGGGGCCTGATTGGGGAGAAAAAATAGTTTTTATTTTCGCACCCGGTGCGGTTCAAACAAGCGGCTTTTGAAGATGCCCCGGCTGTGAAGCAGGTAAGTTAACACAACCCTGAGCACTCCAGACCGTACTTGACGCTCGTTAGAAAACTGACGCTCGATGAATCTTCGGCGTATCGAGTTCGAACGGGTATTTCCTTGAAACGCAGCCCCGCATCGAGGCATTGCACGATAATTTCGTTGTCGAAAACAAAATCGTTCGAGTTGGATTTATAGTTGACGCTTTCGAGCGCACGGCTGCTGAAGGCTCGGTATCCCGTGTGGAACTCGCTGAACGAAGTGCCGAGCGCCTTGTTTTCGATCCATGTGAGGGTTTTGTTGAATATATACTTGTAAGCGGGCATCCCGCCCGCAATCGGATCGCCGAGCATACGGCTGGCAAGCACCACGTCCGCCTCGCCGCCCCGGATGGGTTCGACCAGGTCGGGTATTATGCGCGGGTCGTACTGGTAATCGGGATGAAGCATCACGACGATCTCGGCGCCCATCGCCAGCGCGTGGGTGTAGCATGTTTTCTGGTTGGCGCCGTAGCCGAGGTTTTTGGGGTGCTCGATGACCTCGAGATTCAAATCGCGGGCGACGTCGGCGGTATCGTCGCTCGAAGCGTCATCCACCAGCAGAACGGCGTCGCAGCTTCCTTCCGGTATGGCGTGGCATGTCTTGGCGAGCGTTTGCGCCGCGTTATAAGCGGGCATGACCACCACTACTTTCGGACTTGTTTCTTCGACCATTTTTCGCTCGAACTCAGAGGCAATCTATCAGAAAATTGAATAAAGAGCAAGGGGAGAGGGCACGGTGAAATACCGCTATTTTCCCACATGCTTGGTAATAAATGTATTCAAACCGTTGGTATACTGCTTTCCCGACGTTATAAAGCCGTCATTATGCATACCTGAAATTTCTAGAAATGCCTTTGGTTCATTTGCTGAATCGAACAGGCGGCGCCCATGGCTATATGGCACTATTTCGTCATCCCGGCTATGAATAATCAATATCGGACATTTCACTTGCCGAACATACTCGACGGTATTGTAGTTATAGCGCGCAATCAGCTTTACCGGAAGGTATGGGAAATGTTTGGCGCCAATATCCCGAAAAGAGGTGAATGCGGATTCAACAATAAGTGCTTTGGGGTTGTGTCCTTTTGCAAGCCACGAGCCGATAGCTCCCCCGAGAGACCGCCCAAGAACAATAATCTCGTCCGGTGATACCTTTTGGTTTCGCACAAGATATCGCCATGCCGCTTCCGCGGCGAGATATGTCCCCTGCTCCGTTGTCTTTCCCTCACTTTGGCCATATCCGGGATAATCGAAAATAAAAGTACCGAGGCCAAGTCGTTGAAATACCTGAACAGAATCCAGATAATATGATATATTTGCCATATTGCTGTGGCAAAACAATATCACTCCCTTGGGTTTTTCAGAGGGAATCAACCATCCGTTAAGCTTAACTCCATCCCCCATTTCAAAATGTACGTCTTCATAAGAAAGACCAACGTGGTCAGGCGTATTGATAATTTCACTTACCGGCCTATAGATATAAACAGATTGGAAGAAAAAGAGAAAAATCATGAGGCCCACATAGACTCCTGCCATAATCCGGATAGCCGAAAAGAGTAGACGCCTGTGTTTTTTACGAACTTCTTTCAAACCATTTTTCTTATAAAGGATAATCGCAACGATGCACGACCGTCTTGACAATGGCAGTCTGTATAATTACCTTGAAAACATAGGTCGCAAAGACCTTTAATTGTTTTAGGCGGTGTAGCTCAGGTGGTTAGAGCATACGGCTCATATCCGTAGTGTCGTGGGTTCGACTCCCTCCACCGCCATAGGCGGCGCAAATTACAAGCGCCGCTTTTTTCATTTAGTATCGGCCACGCACCTGAACCCGCCGCTATCGTCGGCTTGAAAGGTTCTTCTATATCCTCTCCGCCATGTAGTGGCCGCTTCCCGGCCCAAGGCCCAAGAGCCGCCTCGGACGGTATATGCATGCCACTCGGGGCGTAAATCTTCAGGAATGGACTTGTAAGATTCCGGGCCTTTGGGGTTGCGTTTGGGAGAGCGGGGGTAGTAATACGGCCAGTATATGTCCCACGTCCATTCGTATACGTTACCTGCCATATCGTAAACGCCGTAGGGGCTTTTATCCTCGGGAAAACTGCCCACCGGAGCGGTTCGGGCATATCCGTCCGATGCGTCCTCCCACGGAGATTTAGCAAGTCCGTGATTGGTTTTTTTCGGATCCCACTTGTTCCCCCATGGGTATTTCCTGCCGTCTTTACCGCGCGCGGCCTTCTCCCATTCGGCTTCAGTCGGCAATCGCTTGCCCATCGTCCTGCAATAACGCTTTGCCATTCCGCGCCTTACGCAAACTACCGGGTGATCGGCCAACTCCAACGGGTATTCGTGGTTCTCATTCCAAATCTTGGGAGGGGAGACGCCTCTCTCAACCTTCTGGCAGTTTGGGCCCAAAGGAGTTTTCTTTCCTCGAAGATGGTCACGTAAATCAATGAAGTTCTTGTAATCCGCATTGGTCACTTCATATTTATCTATTGCGTAAGCATCAAGGTACACGCGGTGTGGAGGTTGATGCGAAAAGTGTCCCTCTTTGCTTCCCATTGTGAACCATCCGGCGGGAATAAGCACCATATTGTCCGGGATTTCATTGACCGCATCGATGGATTCATAGGGAAGAATCGCCAGTACCAACGCGGCTAATACCAATTTACTTACATTACCTTTCATCATGTCCTCCTCCCGTTTCAGCGTATCATATTTCCGCTTTACATTCAAATCCCTTCCTCGGGATTAAAGTATTCTCTTAAGAAAATCGTTATATTTTTCCCCCACCTGCGACCACAGACAACCCGCCTCGACGAACTCCCGGGCGCGCATGCCCAGCTCTCTTCGCTCGTCGGAGTTGTTTACGGCCCAGCGCATGACTTCAAGTATGTCATCCACCTCCGACGGCCCGCAACTTATTTTTTTTACCACCTCGTCGGGGAACTCGCTGAAAGTTTCCGCATCCGTCACCACGCATGCGCGGCCCGCAGCCAATATCTGCATAAGGGACTGTGAACTCGATCCATAAACGGGTTTGCGAAGATTCAGGCACAAATCGGCACTGAATAAATATAGCCGGATTTTTTCCATAAGCACGAAGGACGCATCAATTAGAACTCGATCCCCTAGATTCCTTTGCGCCACCGCACGGTCTATATCCAGGTCGGGGCTGCGAGGGCCGACGAGCAACAGCATTGCGTCGGGCGCCTCTGTCACGAACCGGGCCCATGCGTCGAGAATAGGCTCGATCCGTTTGTGCCGTTGGATGTAACCGAAAACGAGCGCGACGAAGGTATGCGGTTTGACGCCCTTTTCGTTCAGGCCGAGCGATTCGCGTGCCGCATCGGCGGGCATTTGGGCCGGAGCGGGTTGCACTGCAAGAGGCACCGTCATTATCGGGCACTCTGCGCCCGCGCGACGCACGGCGTCGGCCACCCATCGGCTGTGAGTGATTATGCCCCGAGCGCAGCGCACCACTCGCCTTAAAAATGTAAAATAGTTCCGTTTAGACTCTTCGTCGAGATAAAGATTGTGAAGTATACGCTGCGAAAATTTTCCACCGCCTTCCTTCAACGGGGCCATCATGCGCCTGACACCGTCCGCCCCTTCGTTCCGCAGAAAATCCGCCCAGAATTTCGCTCTCGATTTCCCCTCCCAGTACGAGATTACCATATCGTACAGCGTCGAGTCGTGAAGTGTTATCACTCCTCCGTGCCGGAGTATGTCCGGGTACATGTAGGCGTGCATCGGGCCGTTGGATGCCTGAAAAAGCGCGATATCCTCTTCGCCGCGAAACAGCTCGCGGTTTCTTACTTCGCCCAGGTCTTCGACAGCTTCCGGGCGATAGTCGCCATCTATGTAAAAGACGATTTTCCAGTTATCGGCCAATTGCCGGGCAAGATTGTCTGCATAATGCGCCACACCGCTCGGTAGAGGACTCAACGGGCTGAAAAACGCCAGTGTCTTCATCGGCCCGCCGATTCGGTGTAGATTTGCAGCAGCTTCTCGATGTGGAAGCCCTTGGCGTACCGTTCCATAGCATGCTGCCGGTGGTTTAATCCCATGGTTTTTCTCAGAGCGGGGTCTTTCGCCAGCCTGTCGATTCTTATGGCCATAGCGCGTGTGCGGCCTCGAGGAACCAGATCGCCCCCTTCACCGTCGACGAGCCATTCGCCGACCGCGCCGACGTCAAACGCCACCACGGGCCTCGCGTGCGCCGCCGCCTCGACGCCGACGTATCCAAACGGCTCCGGCCAGATACTGGTAAAAACCACCGCATGGCACTTACGGTACTCGAGCTCCATCCGTCGAGGAGTAAGTTGTCCTGCGAATTCGAGCCGGTCAATCAATTCGAGTTCCACCGCTTTGCGTCTCACAAAATCTTCGGCCGGGCCGGTACCCGCCATCACGGCGGTCCATTCGGATTTGAGGTGATACAGTGCTTCGAGAAACAAGTCAGGCCCCTTGTCCGGCACCACCATTCGCCCCGCCCACAGTATCCGCAAGGGAATTTCATCGTCCGGCTCGTTGAAATCTTCTGGAAACTCGACGTAAAGGGGCAAAACATCGACACTGCCGGCATCGATTCCGTTAGCGATAAGCTCCGAAGCCATAAACCGGGTGGTGGTGATAATCCGGGGCATTTTGCGCGCCGCATCGATCCCGTCGAGCACGTGGCCGAGCCGCGACATTAAAAGCAGAGGCCGCCTGCCAAGCACCATACAGCCTCCATCGAGCAACTTGTCTATACATGCCCACCCGGCGGGCAACGAGCAGACGCGGCCGCATGTCCACATGCGATTCATCGATGGGCAGGTCAGGTTGTGATCGTGGACGGTTCTTATAGTGGGCGCCAGTTCTGCGCAGATATCCATTATCCGAGCGGGCCCGACGTTGTGGATATGTATCAGGTCGGGCTTGAAATCTCGCGCGGCGGCTTTGATGTCTCGCCGCATATCGCTAACAGGAACGGGATCCCATAACCCGCGAACGCGATACCGCTCGAAATCCATGCCTTCCCAATCGCCGGCCTCATCAAACGCCCACGCCACCTTGACGTTGCGACCTGCAAGTTCGTCCGAAATGTCCCGTATATATCGCTCCGTCCCGCCCGCTGCGCCTCCGTGATCGTTGACCATCAGGATGCGCATGCTTTCAGCGGATTTTGCTTTAGCTTGCGGTTTTAAAGCAGGCGACGACGCCGGTAACCTTCGCCTCGCTTCGTGCGCCGCAGTTTTCGCTAACGTCACCGGCACTGCCAGGAGAGTCCGGGCATCGCGAGCCACATCGCGCAGCCATCCTTTCCGGTCGTGTTGCAGACGCAGCAATCTTATAGCCCTGCGCCGCCGGGATTCGCTTATATCGGGAGCAAGAAGCAGGTGGTATAAACCCTGCCTGACGTGCACCGTACGGTATGCTTTTACCATGTCGCTTGCGGAATATCCTTCGAGCTCGAAAATCGGTTTCGGGCTCGTCCCGAAATGCCGCGTGGTGCGCCAATCGTCGAGAAAGCGGCCTTCCTTTTGTATTACGTCCCATACCTTTGTGCCGGGATAAGGCGCCAGGATGTTGAAATGCGCCCAGTCGAGACCGAGAGTTTTTGCATAGTCGAGGCTCGCCACCGTGCCTTCGTAAGTGTCGCCCGGCAGGCCGATGATAAAGTAACCTCCGACCCGCAGCCCAATCTCCTTCGATATATGTACGGCACGCTCGATATCGGCGAGCTTTTCGCCTTTTCTCAATGAAGTGAAAATCTCCGGGTTCCCCGTTTCCACGCCGAATATCACCGTATGACACCCTGCCACCGCCATTGCTTCCAACAAATCGGGCGTCACGCGGTCGGCACGGATGCCGTTCGGGCAACTCCATCGCATGCCCAGCTTCCGGTCGATTATAAGCCTGCAAATTTCTCCGGCGCGCTCCACGTTGTGAGTAAAAGTGTCATCGAGTACATCGAACTCCGGGAATCCCCACTTGTCCCTGGCGCGCTCGAGTTCGTCCACGACACTTGAAGGGGATCGGTATCGCCACTTGCGCCCACTGACTTTGCCTACCGAGCAATAAATGCATCCATGCGGGCAGCCACGGCTCGTGACAAGGGGGTAATGATGATCGAGCAGTTTGCTGCCGACGAACCGGTCAAAGCTCGGAAAGGGAAGATCATCGAGGGCCATGGGTAATTCCGCCGGAATGCAACGCGTTCCACCCGCCGAGCGGAATATCAGGCCGTTTATTTCCGGAAAATCTCCCTTACCGTCCCATTTTGCCGGCAATTCCGGCAAGCTCACTTCCGCGTCTCCGGCGATGGCGGCATCAATTTGAGGCACTTGCGCCAACAACTCCTCGCCATAGAGCGTCACGTGCGGCCCGCCCGCAATTATGGGCGTGTGTTCAAATGCGGACTTAAGAACTTTCGATACATGGACGGAGGAGGTATAAGTGGCCGTTTTTATGCTTAACCCGAAGTATTCCGGCCGGTGCCGCTCGGCGATGCGCAGCAGGTTTGCGTCGCTCGGGTCGCCGTTGACCATATCGAGCACAAGGTGGTCTATACCTGCCGCTTCGAGCGCGCCCGATAAATACGCGAGTCCCGCGTTTATGCCCGCCTGCTCGCCGGGGGGGTCTATGAGCAATATTCTCACAGTGGCGTCACCTCGATTTCCACTTCGATTTTCTCGCCGCCTGCCTCGCTGAACCAGACTATTTTTCGGTCCAACATATCCACAATGATTTTATACTTGCCGGGAACGGTGGGAGCGCGCGCCTTCAGGCTGACTTTCGCAGTCTCTCCGGGGGGAACGGACCTTTGCAGAAACCCGTAATTCAAGAGAGGCGCTTTGTCGGGATCGAGCTTATTGCCGGCTTCGTCAAACCAGTCATAAATGGAAAAAGTTATAACTCCTCGAAAATCGCCATTGGTGTCGAACCGACGCGCGCGCCACAGGGTGTTACCTACGTTTTTAACGACCGCCTTGACTTCAAATTCCTCCCCGGCTTTTAGCCGTTGTGGAACTTCGAGCGTAATAAACTCCGCTTTGAGCAGGTCGGGAACGGTGCTGTCCGGGTAGTCTCCGATTTCCTGCCTAAATTTGATCTCTCGATGAAATTCGTCCGATCCCCGGATGGAAAAATTCACTATCCATTCATAATCCCCCTCGGATTCCGGCGCTGTGAAATTGAACGCCACCCATTGCTTTTCGCCGGGATCGAGCATGATTAAACCACGCAGGCGCTTGGATTGCTTTGATTTGTCGTGCGCGCCGCTTACCTTTGCAGTCGCCCCGAAATCGGCAAGCTCGAAGAAATAAACCGGCATATCACCCACGACGGAAAGACATATCTCGACGTGGAATTGCGCTCCGGGCCTGACTCCGACAGGCACAAAGACTTCCTTAATTTCAAGACCTTCCCACTTGAGACGTCGCTCTTTATCGACCGGGTCGGGTACCTCGTACACGATGTCCGGACCTAACCGCTCGACCTCCGGGAGAAAAGTTCCCACCCGGCGGGCAAACCCGGCCGTATCGAAATTGTCATCCCACTCGTATGAACCCGTATGTAACACAACGTATTTGACGCCAAGATACCTGAGTATGTTCACCGTCGCGCTCGAAGGGAATGCCGCCAGCGATTTGATCACGTGCCTGCTGGTGTGAGGCAAAAATCCGGATCTGCCGTTGATGATATTTTTCCAGTGGTACGTCGAGTAATACATGTACTTGAAACCGAGAGGATCGCCGTCGCCCCATTTTTCTCTCGGCAATACGATTAAACTTGGCAGTTGGGGAATTTCGGCAATGGCGAAATCGTCGGGCTGCTTCGCCAGCCACCTGTAAACCCGGGGGACGGTATCTCCGCTTTTCACCTCATGATACGGAATCGGCGAGGAGTAAAATTCGGCGATAACCAACGCCGGAACGGCGAAAACCCATATCACCTTACGGGAGCGACTCCTGATACGTTCCGACACGCGCATCATGCCGTATGCCGCCAGTATCGCCATTCCCATTTCGACCACGTATGCGAACCGCGATGGCACCCGCAGCGCTCCGAAACCGGGCAGGTAATATGCCGCCATGTACGGCAGCGGCACCGGCAGGCGATGCCAGCAGATATGCAACCACGGCCCCAGTGAAAAAACGAACGCTACCGCCGCTACCCACAGGTAGGTTTTCTGCTCGCGCTCGAGTCGGCGCTTTGAGCGTGAGAACAGCCCCAAACCGGCCAATATAAGCACGCTTATACCCAGAAACAGGCGGTTTTCGTTCGGGTATGGGCTGTATCGATTCTCCAATTGGTACGTGATCCCTCCCCACAAGCGGTTCCAGGGCGGCGCCCGGAAATAATCCAGCGGATCCGCCGACATGCTTTCCGCTTCCGCGATGGTTCTCACCAACCCTTGCGATCTTGCTACCCGGTAATAAGGCGGCATCGTCGGCGCAATCATCAGAGCCACAAGCAGGCCCGCGCCTGTCAATCGAACCCAAAGCGCTTTGTCGAGCCTGCCACGGGCACGCACAAGTTCCACCATAAACACCATTCCCACCGCCAGGCCGCCCGTGGCGGCAAGGTAGAAGCTGGACAAAGCATGAAGCCCGAAAAAAAGCCCGAAAAAAAGCGCATCGCTCCAGCGCCGCTCGTCCATCGTTCGGTGGAAAAACAATAACGCAAAGGGCAACCATTGAGAAGTCAGAAGCTGCGATTCGTGGCCCAGTTGACTGAACCTCCACGGGCAGTAAGCGTAAATGATTCCCGCGACCAGCGCTGCGGTGAAATTGCCGGTAAGACGGCGCGCCAGAAGAAACATACCCAGTCCGCCAAGCGCAAAACTGACGTAAGTTACTGCGTTGTGCGCGAAAATCGGGTTCGACGTAATCAGTAAAAACGGAGCGGCCAATATCGACGACGCAAGCAGGTGATCCGAGTACGCCAATGCGTTATGATTGGGCCAGAAAATATTCGCGTCCCACAAACCGCCGAGCCCGGTGGTCAGTTTGTGAACGTCCCAGGCAAGTATCCATGTGTGGAGGAGGCCGTCCCAGCGGTCGTGCATTATGTTTCCCATGTTATAAGATATGGGCGCATACATAATAAAAGTCAGAAGCGCGAAAAAAATCGCCGCCACAACGGCTTCCAGCCACACTCTCGAACGGTTCGCCGACATGAACTTAAATTACCACAAACCGCCGCTGCCCAAAAGCGGCGTATAACCGGAAGACCTTCCGGGCAGGTCATAGGGACATAACCCCGCCCTTGTAAAGTACGCATTCTCTGACTATGCTGAAAATTAGAGCTTTGTTTAAGTACCCTCGAAAAAGGAGGTCAATGCTATGGAACTGGACGTTTTTTCTTTTGTAAAGACGGTCACCAGGTACGGCTATGCGTTCGAGATGACTTTTAAGTTCAGGGGAGAGGTTGCTCCTTACGAGATTGAGTTCTTCGCCGGAGAACTGGACGCCGCCCTGAAAAGCAAGAAATGGCCCATCGCGCAGGTTTATAACTGGGATCTTGCGCGGGGTTTTCTCGTGCTGCCGATAGTCGACGTTAATGACGAAGGGATCAAAAAGCGCGCTACGGCGATGAAAGAACTAATAGACACGGCGCTGGCGAGAGCTAACGAGCGGATAGAAAAATTTGACACGGAACTCAACCCCGTCATCGATGCATACAAGGAAATCTTTTCCGCACAGAGCTAATCTTCATACACCGCAAGCCACGTTACGCCGGGGTAAAACGCCGCCTACCTTTTCAAAAGAGAGCTTTGATATTATTATTTAAGCGTCTTGATATGGAATAAAAAATACGAATGCATGTCGCGGGACGAGCTTGCGCAGTTGCAGCTTGAAAGGTTGCAGTCAACGCTCAGCCGGGTGTCGAAAAGCGTTGGATTCTACCGGAAAAAGTTTGCGGAAATGGAGGCGAACCCACAAGCGGTCACCTCGCTCGAAGACATCCGGTATTTTCCCTTCACGATAAAGGCCGACCTTCGAGACAATTACCCTTACGGCATGTTTGCCGTGCCGCTTCGGGACGTTGTGCGGATTCACTCGTCCAGCGGCACTACCGGCAAGCCCACTGTGGTGGGGTATACGCGGAACGATCTGGAGAACTGGTCGGACCTTTGCGCTAGATTTATCACCGCCGCCGGCGTCACCTCGGACGACATTGTGCAGGTAAGCTTCGGATACGGCTTGTTTACCGGCGGATTCGGACTGCATTACGGCGCGGAATTGACCGGAGCGAGCGTCATACCCGCCTCGAGCGGCAACAGCCGCCGCCAGACACTTATCATGCAGGATTACAAGACCACCGCGCTGGTTTGCACACCTTCTTATGCTTTGCACCTCGCGGACGTCATGGAAGATATGGGAATCAATCCCCAGTCGCTATCGCTCAGGTGGGGGCTGTTCGGCGCCGAGCCGTGGAGCGAGAAGATGAGAGCCCGCATACAGGAAAAACTGCCCATTACCGCTACTGACAATTACGGTCTGAGCGAGGTGATGGGCCCCGGCGTGGCAGGCGAATGCCTCGAGCAGAACGGCATGCATGTGCATGAGGACAACTTCCTCATCGAGATAGTCGATCCGGAAACGCTCGAACCGCTCCCGGAGGGCGAAACCGGGGAATTGGTTATCACCACCCTGCATAAGGAAGCGCTCCCGCTCATAAGATACCGCACGCGCGACATCACCAGTATCGTTCCGGGCGAGTGCGCTTGCGAGCGAACGGGAAGACGGATACGGAAAATTCAAGGCCGGTCGGACGATATGCTTATCATCCGCGGCGTGAACGTTTTCCCCAGTCAGATCGAGGAAGTGCTCTTCGAAATCGAGGGCACCGAGCCTCACTATATGCTTATTATCGACCGGAAAGACAACCTCGATTATCTCGAAGTGCACGTTGAGGTCGGCGATATGATTCCGCAGCAATCGAATATCGTCGCCCGGATTCGCAGCCGAATACAAAGCGTTTTGGGCATCGGTGTCGAGGTTAGACTGGTAGAACCGAAATCACTGGAGCGCTTCGATGACAAGGCCAAAAGGGTCATTGATAAAAGGGAATTTTAAACTCGATACGAAAAAATTTTTTGAAAAGAGGTGTGTTCATGGCGTCCGTAACGGTTGAAGAGGTCGGCGGCGGAAAAGATCGAAAGGATTTCTTGAATCTGCCCTGGAAGTTGTTTCACTATCGGAACGACATTAACTGGGTTTCGCCTCTCAAACTCGAAAATATGTACAGGATGAGCAAGCGGTTCAACCCTTTTTTCAAAAACGCTCGGGTTAAATATTTCCTTGCTCGGCGCGACGGCCGGGTTGTGGGGCGCATCAGCGCGCACGAAAGCTACCGGTTTAACGAATTCCAGAAAACCAAGTGGGGCTTTTTCGGCTGGTTCGAAAGCGATGACGACCCGGAAGTGGCCGCAGCGCTGTTTGATAGCGCTGAGAAGCAGTTGAGAGAATGGGACATGGAAGCTTGCCTCGGGCCGTTCAATTTTACTACAAACGACGAATGCGGGCTGCTCATCGACGGATTCGACACCCCGCCCATGATAATGATGACGCACAATCCGCCCTATTATCAAAAACTCGTCGAAAATCTCGGCTACGAAAAGGCGCAAGACCTTTTCGCTTACCGGCTGGACGCCACTCAACCCGTCCCCGAAGGAGTGGCCAAGATCGCCGATCGAGTACGTTCGAGGCCGGACGTTACTTTCCGCAGTTGGGACCTCAAGCGCAACCTGCGCCGCGAGATGGAATATTTCCTCGAAATATACAACGCTGCATGGAACCGCAACTGGGGTTTCGTGCCGCTCGATCGGGAGGAATTTTTCAGCCACGAGCTCGAATTCCGCTACCTGCTCGACGAAGAAGTGGCTTTCATGGCCGAAGTCGAGGGGAAACCCGCCGGATTCGCGCTATCGTTACCCAACCTCAACGAGCCTATCGCGCACATGAATGGCAGGGTTACGCCGTGGAGCATTATGCGCTTCATTAGGGAAAAAAAGAACATCCAGGGCCTTCGCGTTTTCGCCTTGGGGGTGAAGCCCGAATACCGCCGCGTCGGCATCGGGGCGGTTTTCTATGTCGATACCCTTGTTATAGCCAGGCGGCGTGGGTATAAATGGGGAGAAATGAGCTGGATACTCGAAAGCAACGACGCAATGAATCGAGCCATCCGCACTATGGGCGGAAAAGTCTACAAAACGTACAGAATCTACAAGAAAGACTTATGAAGAAATATTTAACACCACGGTTCTCGACGACAAATGAAGTCGGCGAAGCCGTGGATATTTAAGAAACGGTGCCGCTACGCGTTTGCAAATTTCTTCATTTCATGTTAGTTATAAGGCGTTTATTGTTTTTTTAAATTTTCGGCAAGTATTTTTTTTGAGTCTCAAGCTGTGCAAGTCACGATAATTTAGTGTGGCAATAAAGGGAAATGGCATGAAATATTGGAGGGCTCCTCTTGACTTGGGTACCATCCAGGCAACTAAGGGCAAGATAGTCATAGTCGAAGAGCGCTGCAAGGGGTGCGGATTTTGCGTCGAATATTGCCCGCGCGGCGTGTTGCGTATGTCCTCGTCTTTTAACGTAAAAGGGTACCATCCTCCCGAAGTGGTAGATGAGTCTCTTTGTGTGAATTGTCATTTTTGTGAAGTTATCTGTCCGGAATTCGCAATTTTCTCGGTAGAGGCCACCGAGGCGGCTTAGACGCCAAATTAAGATAACAATCTTTTCATTACGGCCTTTCGCGAGGTTGCGGTTTAGTATAAAACTGCCGGGATCAAAGCATGATTCATCATTATTTGGCCCGGGAAACGAGACGATGAAACGACTGGAAACCGACTGAGGTATATGAAAGTGGCCGGTAAGACGGTATTGACGGGAACTCATTTCATGCACGGCGATCACGCATGTTGCGAGGGCGCCCTTGCGGCGGGATGCCTTTTCTTCGGCGGCTATCCTATAACGCCTGCGACCGAGGTTGCCGAGCGTATGTCGCGGCGACTGCCGGAAATAGGGGGCATTTACATCCAGATGGAGGACGAGTTGGGCTCGATCGCCGCAGTGCTAGGCGCCAGTTGGGGCGGTACGAAGGCTATGACCAGCACTTCGGGGCCGGGATTTTCGCTCATGATGGAAAACATCGGCCTTGGCGTTTGCACCGAGACCCCGTGCGTTGTCTGCAACGTGCAACGAGCCGGGCCCAGTACGGGCCTGCCCACTCTGGCCGGCCAAGGGGATATGATGCAGGCTCGATGGGGGTCTCACGGACATTACGAGATAATCGCCCTTTCGCCATCAAGCCCGCAGGAGATGTTCGATTTCACCATCAGGGCTTTTAACTTAAGCGAGCAATTTCGTATTCCGGTCTTGATCATGTCCGACGAAGTGGTCGGTCACATGCTCGAACGCGTAGTGATCCCTCCCGAGAATGAGATCGAACTCATCAAGCGCCGAAAACCGAAAGTATCTCCCGATCAGTACCTGCCATATAAGGCGGATCCCGACTGGATAGCGCCAATGGCCGACTTCGGAGACGGGTATCGTATGCACATAACCGGCTTGACTCACGACGAAAGAGGCTACCCGGTCATGGACGCCACTACGCAGGAGAATATGATAACCAGACTGGTACGAAAAATTCGGGATAATACGGATAAAATAATCGATTACGACACTTTCGAACTCGACGACGCCGAAGTGGTCGTGGTAGCGTACGGCATCAGCGCGAGGTCTGCGAAGCGTGCGGTTCGCGATGCTCGACAAAAGGGTCTTCGTGCCGGCTTTATCAAGCTGAACACCGTCTGGCCTTTCCCTGAAGAGTTTATCCGCGACGTGGCCGGTAATGTACGGGCCATGCTCATGCCGGAGATCAATTACGGCCAGATGGTTCTCGAGCTCGAGCGTTGCGCTCAAGGCCGCTGCATGGTGCGGCTGGTGCAACATGCCGGTGGGGGCATCATCCCTCCCGGCTCCATCGTCGACGCCGTCGAGACCGCGCTAAAGGAGTCATAATGAGCGCCAGAAAAAGCAAAGCTATCACGCATCCTCAGGACGAACTGCTTCGTACCGACCGCATTCCGCACATATGGTGCTCCGGCTGCGGTATCGGGACGGTTTTCAGTTGCGTAATAGCGGCGATACAGAAATCCGGGTATCCGCTGGACGATGTGTCGATGATTTCCGGCATCGGCTGCACCGGGCGAATGGCGGGCTACATTAAGCTCGATTCGTTCCATACCACCCACGGCCGCGCTATTCCCTTTGCCACCGGGCTGAAGCTGGCTCGACCCGAAAGTCGCGTCTTGGTCGCATCGGGAGACGGCGACCTGTTGGCCATCGGCGGCAACCATCTTATACATGCCGCGCGGCGCAATATAGACATCACCGTCATCTGCGTCAATAACCTTAACTATGGCATGACCGGCGGACAGGTTGCCCCAAGCACGCCGTTCGGAGCGAAAACCGCCACCACACCTATCGGTTCACCTGAAGAACCTTTTAATTTTTGCGCGCTTGCCGCCGCTTGTGGAGCGGTATACGTTGCGCGCTGGACATCGTTGCATATTCGCAGGCTCACGGATTCGATTTCCGAGGCGATGCAAAAACGCGGATTCAGCTTCGTCGAAATACTTACCCCCTGTCCCACATCGTTTGGCAGGCGCAACAAAATGCGAAATGCGCTCGACATCGTTAAATTTTACCACGAGCATTCGGTCATACGAAACGATATCGACCCTAAAGAGGCAACTCTTGATTTCAGCAGAAACCTGGTAATGGGTAAGTTCGTGGATATTGAGCGGCCCACATTCCTGGATAATTACAGCCTGATAAACAGGCGGGAACTTGGAGACTGGCCCAATCTGGAAGAAAAAGTCGCCGTGACCGGGAAAAGGATATCAAAGTAGAGCCATGACGGATAAAACCGAAAAGGAAATACTTATTACCGGCTTTGGCGGCCAGGGTATTATCCTCGCGGGGAATATCATGGGCAAAGCTGCGGCGCTATACGACAATAAACACGCCACCATGACCCAAGCCTATGGTCCCGAGGCTCGCGGGGGAGCTTGTTCGTCACAGGTTATGATAAGCGACGAGCAAATACTATATCCATACGTCGAGCGGCCACGGGTGCTGATCTGTATGAGCCAGGAAGGATATTCCAAAAATGTATCTTCACTGGATTCCGGCGGACTTCTAATTTGGGATACCGACCTCGTTCAAACCGATGATCCCGACCCGAGTTGGATTACCTGCCATATCCCGGCTACTCGTTTCGCAGAGGAGTTGGGCAACAAAATGATGGCCAACATTGTGATGCTGGGTTTTGTGTCTGCTGTGAGTGATCTGGTGAGTGTCGAGTCTTTTCGTAAAGCTGTCTTGGATTCCGTGCCACCTCACACAAAGGACAAAAACGTTGCGGCATTCGACCGGGGTCGCGAGTACGGTGAGGCTATCCTTAAAAGCCGGGCCAAGCAGGACGAAAACCGGCAGGAAGGATGACGACCGCGGCGAAAATGGACGGCCCTGAAAAAGCCGTTTTGATAGTAGGGCCAGGCTACGGGGCGTTAAAAGTGGCCGAGGACCTTGCTCAGTCCGGCATCCCTGTGGTATGGGTGACACGAGCTCCTCACTTCCTCGAGTTGCCCGGTGGCATCGAGACCCTCGCGGAGTGGCCGGATGACCTTAATTTCCAGTTCAGGCCTCTATATCTCCGCGTGACCCGACATTCCCTGGTCACTCCCCTCACCCGGGCTCGAATAGAATCCATCGAGCGCATTCAAGACGACTATCGGGCCAATATAGTCCAGGATCCCATGTATGTGGATTACGACCTTTGCACCGGGTGCGGCCGGTGTATTGAAGTTTGCCCGCTCAACGAGTCCGAACAGCCTCCCCTGACGCGAACCCCCGCCTATTGCCCTTCGCGAGCCCTCGATCTTGACAAGCGTAAACTAAGCCGGTGTCGGGAGAGTTGCCCGCTGGGAGTTAACGTGCAGGCATATATGGCGCTGACGGCACAGGCGCGTTTTGATGAAGCGCTTGCCGTGATAAAGGACGACAATCCTTTGCCCGGCGTTTGCGGCCGGGTTTGCCATCACCCTTGCGAGGAGTCGTGCCGCCGCGCCGAATTGGATCAGGCGGTGGCCATACGGGACATCAAGCGTTTTTTGGCCGACCACGAAGCGCGCGGGCGGCAGCCCCGGCTCGATATTCCCGATAGTCCTCGCAGACCCGAACGTGTGGCGGTGATCGGCTCGGGGCCGGCGGGATTGACCGCCGCGCATTTCCTCAACCGGGCAGGTTTCCCGGTTACGATATTTGAGGCTATGCCTGAACCGGGGGGAATGCTGCGAGCCGGGATCAATGCATTCCGCCTCCCCAGACCGGTGTTGGATGCGGAAATAAAAGCCATTGTGGACGCTGGAGTCGAGATATGCACCGACGTGATGGTAAGTTCCATTGATAACCTTTTTAGTGAAGGATTTCGGGCGGTGCTCCTTTGCACCGGCGCCCATCGCGATCTTCGCCTGAATATACCGGGTGAGGATGCCGAGGGAATATTCGGCGCGGTTGAAATGCTAAAAGATTTCAACATTCGACAAAAAGTAAAGATTGGGGAAGACGTCGCCGTTATAGGCGGCGGTAATTCCGCCGTGGACACCGCCCGGACCGCTATAAGGTTAGGGGCCCGGACAGTTACCATTTATTACCGCCGAAAGCACGAGGATATGCCGGCGGAGGAATTTGAAATCACGGCGGCCCAAGAAGAAGGAGTTCAAATCGAGTACTTGACGGCACCGGTTCGCGTGATTGTCGAGGAGGGAAAAGTTACGGGACTCGATCTCACGCGCATGCGCCTGGGAGAAATCGACTCAAGCGGGCGCGGTCGACCGGAACCGATAGAAGGTTCGGAGTTCTCAGTAAAGGCGAACACGGTGATTGTCGCCATTAGTCAAGAACCCGACCTGGAGGAGACCGGTTTAGGTGGTGAGTTCGAGAAGGGCCGTGGCGGAAGGGTTATAGTGGATGAGCGCTGTTCCACATCCCGCAAGGGGGTTTTCGCAGCGGGCGATGTGGTTACCGGCCCTTCTACCGTAATCGGTTCAATGGCCGATGGCCGGATGGCGGCCGGGCGTGCAATAGAATATCTCACTGGCGAGCCGTCGGCATTCGTCAAGCTGTCGGCTGAGTCCCGTGGAGTCGGGGATTATCTGGATATTTCGGAGGATACCCCTCGCCAATGGCGCCCTGAGATGGCGCAACGGCAACCGAAAGTACGGTGCCGCGACTTCGAGGAAGTGAGTTTCGGACTCACCGCCGAGCAGGCGGTTGCCGAAGCACAACGTTGTATTCAATGCGGTTTGTGTTGTGAGTGTCGAGTTTGCGAGACCGCTTGTGCCGAAATAGGGGCAATCGACCACTTTCGGCCCACCCGAAGTATTGAGGTTTTAAGCCCCGGCATAGTCGTCGCCGACGCCGATGAGATGCCCCAAAAAAACGATCTCGGAGATGAGCGGATTTACCGGTTAGGCGACTTCCAGCACACAACAGATCTCATGAATGTGATGGTAGCCGGCAGTGCTGCCGCCGGTCAGGTCATGGCCCATGCGGCGGTGCTTAGGACGGAGGTTGTTCCCGAGGAACCCAAGCCGCCGGAAATATCTGAGGAGTTGCGACTGGGAGTTTTCGTCTGCACCTGTAACGGAACCATGGCGCCTTCCGGAGCGCTCGAGCGTATCCGCGAATTGGTCGCCGACGTGCCGGGGGTTGAACACTGCGAGTTAATTTTCTCGGCCTGCCACCCTCGAGGTTCCGACCAGATAGCGCGCGCCGTGAAGGAACACCGGCTGACACGGGTCATTATGGCCTCATGTATATGCTGTCCGCTCGATTTTCATTGTATATCATGCAACGATCAGAGGACCCGCGCCAAAAAGCATCTTTTCGACCGGTTGGGCCTTTCAAGAAGCGATTTCGATATGATCAACATCAAGGATCATCTCCATCCCGAAGGAAAATCAGAGGACGAAATTGTGGAGCGAGCTCGCTATCTCCTGCGCGGGGCTTTCATACGGGCCCGTTTCCTGGGCCCATTGCGACAGGGAACCACGGAAATCGGGAGTCGTATTCTCATTCTGGGCGGATCGGAAGTGGGTATCAGTTGCGCCCTCAACCTGGACAACCAGGGGTTTCGCGTGCGGCTGGTTCATCGCTGCCGAATTAAGGATGGCCCCGAACCGCCCAAGTCGGTCTTGAAAAGACCGGTTGACCTGACTCAAGGCCGATCCATCACTCACGTCGAGGAGGCCGTGATCGAGGAAATCCGCGGAAATGTGGGTGATTTCACGGTAATACTGGGCGAGGAAGGGCCGCAGCACAGATGGAGGGCCGACATCATTTGCCTGACCGACGAGCACTTGCTGCCCCTGGCCGTTCACGAGCATATGATGGGTCTTAAGAAGCTTTACCGTTACGACTTCGCTTTCTTCCATACTCCCCAGTTGGGTTTGTACCGGGTGATGCCCAGGACTTTGAAAAGAGTGACCGCTTTCGAGGCCGGCGCCGCCCTGGCCGCGCAGGTGGCCAGAGCTACGGCAGAGGCATTTATGAAAGATCACGAACTGAGCCCCCGGGTGGATCCTGAGCTATGCCGCGGATGCGGGCGCTGCGCCGATATATGCCTGTTCGACGCCATTAAGATGGTCGCTGATGCTCAGGGCGTTTTTACAGCTGAAGTATTGCGCTATAACTGCGTCGGATGCGGAGGATGCGTGGGCCGTTGTCCTGTAACGGCCTTGAATATGCCGTATTTCTCCAACCAGTTGGCAGAAGAAATAATGGTGGGCACTCTCGCTGGAGAGCGTTGACATGGAAAAGATCAATTTACTGGGAATCTGCTGTAACTGGAGTCCTTACGCATGCTACAATGCCGCGGGAATGGCCAAGATGAAGATGCCGCCGAACTTCCGGCTGATACGTGTGATGTGTATTGGCCGGATTAACCAGGCCATGATCCTGAGGGCCTTCGAGTTTGGGGCGGACGGTGTGATACTTCTCGAATGCAAAGACGAGGACTGCCGCTACGGGCCCGGGCCGGAAGTCGGTCATGTCAACGTACAGCGGGTGCGGGAGATTCTGCGTCTTCTCGGCATCGGTCAGAAGCGGTTGGTGGAGCGCAGCTTTTCCGCACACGAAAAAGAGGAGTTGGTCAAGGCGCTTTGGGATTTTGCCGAACTCATCGAGTCCATGGGGCCGAACCCGGCCAAACCCCGCCAGGAACGGGTGGTGTAATGCCTCTCGACGATCCCAGGATCGATCGGATAATACGGGAGTATTCGCTGTACCAGTGTCTCGAGTGCGGCAAGTGTTCGGCATCCTGCCCGCGCCTGCTTGCCGGGAAAGAGTACTCTCCCCGGCTTTTGGCTCACAAGCTCATCGCCGAACGGGAGGACGAGGCATTTATCGAAAACTCCGTGTGGGAGTGTCTTACTTGCGGCCTTTGCGAGGAGCGTTGCCCTTCGGGGGTCGAGTTCAGTCGTTTTATTCTCGAGATGCGCGCCTTGCTGGCCGAATCCAAGGGGCTTAAGGGATACCGTGCCCACGATGGGGCCTTGCACTCATGGATGAGGATGATGACCTCGCCCGACCTCGAGCAAAACCGCCTGGACTGGGTGGACCCGGAACTTCGGGTGGCGTCTGAAGGCCCCATAGCTTTTTTCACCGGCTGTGCGCCGTATTTTGACGTGTTTTTTTCCGGTATCGAGGTGGATACTCTCTCCATTGTGCGGGATAGTATAAAGTTGCTCAATTTCCTGGATATCGAACCGGTTCTTTTAAAGGATGAACGCTGTTGCGGACACGACCTGTTATGGACGGGAGATATCGAGAACTTCGAGATACTTTGCAAACTGAATTACAACGAGTTTAAAGCCGCAGGCGTCGAAGAACTGGTGGTTTCGTGTCCCGAAGGTTTCCATGTGTTGAGTGAGCACATGCCGAAGGTGATTCCCGGTTTCGACATCAAGGTGACATTACTTATCGACTTGCTCGAGCGCGAGATACGTAAAGGCGGTAAGGCTTTCCAGCCGTTTAAGCGAAGAGTTACCTACCAGGATCCGTGCCGTTTGGGACGCATGTCCGGCAGATACGATGGACCACGGGCGTTGCTTTCGATGGTTCCCGATTTGAAGTTACGTGAGATGGAAAACTCGGGCCGAAGCGCCATATGCTGCGGCAACAGCGGCTTTATCAATTGCGACGCCTATTCGAAGCGAATACAAGTACAAAGGCTGCGTGAGGCGAAAGCCACCGGCGCGGACCTTCTCGTTACGGCATGTCCTAAATGCATGATCCACCTGACATGCGCCATGTCGGATCCCAACAAGCGCGGGTCATTGAAAATGGAGATTCGAGATCTTGTGAGCGTACTGGCCGATCATATCGAATATTCCGAGGGAGAAGAATTTATAAAAGGCAGGAAATAAGGCCTTTAAAAAACTAAAGGGCAAAGTAAATTTCCGCCCGAGTTTTGTTTTTAAATTCGCTCTCCTGCGAATTTCTTATTATGTGCTATAATATAAGCGGTTGGGAGGACGGCTGTCCGCCTCGTCATAAATATATAAACGGCTTTTCGACGAAAGGGGATAGAAATGCCGTGCGTTTACTTCCGGCCCGTTACGGACCCTAAGCGCAAGGCTACCACAGGCGTAGTCGGTTATTGCGCGGGTTATTCCGAGCAAAAATTGCGAATACCCAGCCTGGCGGAATATCAAAAACACTGCTCGACGAACGAACAAACCGGCTGTTCCGTTTTTAATTTCCGCACCAAGCGGAAATTGCCCGACGTTACGGTTAAAACCGTCCCTGAACCGAAAGTCGAAACAGTTGAATGACCGAGGAAAACTGGAAATTCGATGAGAATCCTATCCGTTATATTGGCCGGAGGTGAAGGGAAGCGCCTGTATCCTCTAACCCGTGACAGGGCGAAGCCTGCCGTACCTTTCGGCGGCAGATACCGGATAGTGGATTTCGTACTTTCCAACATGGTCAACTCCGGCTTTATACGCATCAAGGTATTAACTCAATTCAAATCGCATTCACTGAACAATCACATCACCCGTTACTGGTCGTTGGCGCCAACGCACGACCTTTTCATCGAGCTTGTTCCGGCGCAGATGCGAGTCGGGCCATGGTGGTACAAGGGTAGCGCCGACGCAATATATCAGAGCCTGGACATCATCACCGCCGAAAACCCCGACTACGTCTGCGTATTCGGTGCAGACCACGTGTACCGCATGGATTTGAGACAGATGCTCGATTTCCACATGGAGCGGGAAGCCGAGCTTACCGTTGCGGCGATACCGGTGCCCGCCAAGAAGGCTTTGGGGTTCGGAATAACCGAGGTGGATCGAGAGGGAAGGATGGTCGGTTTCGAGGAAAAACCCGCCAAACCTAACGAAATACCCAATCGCTCCGGTTGGGCCCTGGCCAGCATGGGCAACTACATTTTCAACACCGATGCGCTGGTCAAGGAAATAGTGAGAGACGCCGAAGATGAATCAAGCGCTCACGACTTCGGCCGCAACATTATAACCTCGATGTTCGAGCGATATCCGGTATATGTCTACGACTTCAGTACGAACGTGATACCCGGCGACACCGACCGGGAGCACGGCTATTGGAAGGACGTCGGCGATATCGATACTTACTGGAAGGCTCACATGGACCTGGTCAGTGTCACTCCGACGTTCAACCTTTACAATTACAAGTGGCCCATCGGGACCGGTTATCTACACTTGCCGCCGGCGAAGTTCGTATTCGCGAACGAGAAGAAGCGCCGGGTGGGCATAGCTACGGATTCGATGGTCAGCGAAGGTTGCATCATCAGCGGCGGGCACATCAACCGAACCGTACTCGGCCCGAAAGTGCGCATAAACAGCTTCGTTCATGTTACGGACAGTGTTCTTATGGAAGATGTGGAAATAGGGAGATACGCTCAGATAAGAAAAGCGGTGATAGATAAACACGCCTATATCGCCCCGGGCGTCAAGATAGGATACGATCTTGAACATGACCGGAAGCGTTTCACCGTAACTCCCGGCGGCGTAGCGGTGATACCGCGCAAGAGCGTGGTGGAGAAATAACTCTGTCGACTTCCTCCGGGCGGCCGGATTTTCGGAGAGGTTATATTCAATTATGAGCAAGTTACGGCTGGTTTTGTTATGGCATATGCATCAGCCTTTTTATACGGATCCGTGGTCCGGGGTTATATCCATGCCATGGGTGCGCCTACACGCCTCGAAGTCCTATAACGACATGGCTGTGGCTATCGAGCGGCGCCCGGTGAAGGTGGTTGTAAACTTTTCGCCCTCCCTCCTCCTTCAACTCCACCGGCTTGCCGGCGGCGCGACCGATATATTTTTTGACATCGCCGCAAAACCCACGGACGCCTTATCCGAACAGGATCGAGCTTTTATACTTGATAACTTCTTCGCCGCAAATTCCGAAACCATGATAAAACCCCACGCCCGATATCTTGCCCTGTGGGAGAAAAGGCGCAGCGAAGGATGGCATCCCGGAGTGGAGTGCCATGACGACTACACTACCAACGAACTGCGCGATCTTATCGTATGGTTTCATCTCGCATGGACAGGATGGGCGGCGCGCGAGGAATACAAGGAAATCGAGGAAATCGAGAAGCGCGGGTGGGATTTCTCCGAAGCGGACAAGGAAACCGTGCTGAATGTCGGTCTCGATATTGTTCAAAACCTGTTCGGCAGGTGGAAGGCGCTTTCGCAATCCGGCAAGGTCGAACTTACGACAACTCCGTTTGCGCATCCCATACTGCCGCTCCTGATCGACACCGAAACGGCACGCCGATGCATGCCGGGGACGAAGCTGCCCGAACCTTTCCGATTTCCCGAGGATGCTCGAGAACATGTCCTTCTGGCGCGTGAGGTGTATCGAGAGGTGTTTGGGATTTATCCGAACGGAATGTGGCCCAGCGAGGGTTCCGTATCGCCGGAGATAATTCCCATTTTGAAGGAAGCCGGGTTCCAGTGGCTTGCGACCGACGAGGGCATCCTGCAAAGGACGTTTGGCATCGAGCATCTTAACCGGCGGCATTTTCACCCCTACCTGGCGACGTATCGTGGAGCGGAAGTGTCGGTTTTTTTCCGTGACCGCAACTTAAGCGACCTCGTGGGTTTCGATTACAGCAAGCTTCCCGAAAAGGATGCCGCCACCGATATGCTCAACCGCCTTCACAATTCGGCCTCCGCAACCGCCGCGTGGGAAGATCCGGCAGTTGTCACAATTGCGCTGGACGGCGAAAACCCATGGGAACATTACAAGCAAGGTGGGGAGGAGTTCCTCGATACACTATACAGCGGCTTGGCCGAAGCGGCGGACATCGAAACAGTGCTGCCGGCCGAATGGTTGCGCGATCATCCTCCTCGTAACACCATTGATAACCTATATTCAGGGTCGTGGATAAGATCCGACTACAGCATTTGGATTGGCAATCAGGAGGAAAACGACGCTTGGAATGCTTTGCTGGCAACCCGGCGGGATTATGAGGATATGATAGATACATTCCCGGATATGCCGGACATTGAGAATACCGGGCTTTTGGGCTTTTTCGCCGGATTGCCGGCGTATATAGGGCCATCTATGGCAAGATCGGAGCTGTTCGCGGCTGAGGGGAGCGATTGGTTCTGGTGGTTTGGAGATGATTTCACTTCCGACAACGACGAGGAATTCGACCGCGTATTCAGGTCGCATCTGACTAATGTTTATCGCTTCCTGGGGCATGCTCCTCCGGAAAAGCTTGCGGAGCCTATTCTCCAGCCTCATCCCGTCCGGCCGGACTATGAGCCCGTGGGATTCCTTCATCCTACCATCGATGGAAAGGTTACGGAGTATTACGAGTGGAACGACGGCGGTATGTATACCGTTCGGGCCGTTGGCGGCACTATGTACACCCGGGAGATATACCTCGAGCGGATATATTACGGCTTTGACGCGCACCGATGGTTCCTTCGGCTCGACCGCCGCGAAAAGGCATGGAAAGTCGAGGAAGGCGCCGCCGGCGACGATTCGCCCCTGCCCGATTGCGTTATTATCGAAGGGCTTGTCGGGGAAGAAAAATCCTTTCGCATAGAAGTTCCAGCGCACCCCGCTCCCGTTTTGCCTTGCCGCCTTTATCTGCCCGACAGAGAGCACCCGGAACTGATATCACCCCTGGCAAAGGCCGCCGCATACAGCTGCATGGAAATGTTGATTCCATTCAGAGTTCTCGATCTCGAACCCGGAATGGAACTTAAATTCGCAATCCTGCTCGAGCGGTTCGGGAGGGAGCTTGATCGGTATCCTTCGGCGGGATTTCTCCGCTTCGAGGTACCCGACGCGGATTTTGAGAGGAGAATGTGGAGCGCTTAAAACTAGCCTTTTGCGTGCATAATCATCAGCCCGTGGGGAACTTCGATTGGGTGTTTTCCGAGGCGGCCGAAAAATGTTACATGCCGTTCCTGGAGGTGATGAGCGGTCATCCCTCGATCAGGTTCAGCCTTCACACCTCAGGCCCTCTTATCGAGTGGATGGACGAAGGCGCTCCTCAATATCACGATCTTGTTCGGCGTATGGTCGCCGGCGGGCAACTGGAACTGGTCGGCGGGGGGTATTACGAGCCCATTCTTCCGATATGGCCCAAGGAGCATGCTGTTGCCCAAGTTCGGCTGATGCGGCACGAACTCGAACGACGCTACGGAGCCGAAGCGCGGGGTATGTGGCTTGCCGAGAGGGTTTGGGACCCTTCCCTACCGCAGTTATTGGCCGATGCGGAAGTGGATTACACCGTGCTCGACGACTCCCATTTCCGATACGCGGGCCTGACCGAGTCGCCGATCACGGGCCACTACCTCACCGAACGAGCGGGAGAAACGCTGACCGTATTTCCTATATCCAAAGAGATGCGCTATCTCGTTCCCTTCAAGGAGCCCGATGAAATAATGGATTTCCTCAAATCGGTGGCCGAAAAGCATCCCGGAGGGACTATTACTTACGCCGACGACGGGGAGAAGTTCGGAATATGGCCCGGGACACATGACTGGGTTTACAAAGAAGGGTGGCTCGATCGCTTCCTCGAAGCGCTCGACCGGGCTCGAGATTGGCTTGAGGTGATACCTCTTTGCGCGGCGCTTCGTTCCCCTCCGAAAGGCAGAATATATCTGCCATGCGCCAGTTATGAGGAAATGATGGAGTGGGCGTTGCCTTCCGAGGCCATTTTGCGCTATGAAGCGGTTCTGGGCAAAATTAAAAAAGAGGATCTATTGGAAGAAAGCAATCCTTTCCTGCGCGGTGGATTCTGGGACAATTTCCTGGTTAAATACCCCAAGAGTAACCTGATGCACAAGCGGGTGCTTTTCGCCGCCGCAGAAGTTGAAAAACACCTCGGTCCTCCCACCGACATCGACAAGCTCGGCTCGGCATGGCGGAACATCTTCCGCGCTCAATGCAACTGCGCATACTGGCACGGGCTCTTCGGCGGCACATATCTGAACTATCTACGCCATGCTATATGGAAAAACCTGCTCGAAGCCGAAGCCGCAGTGATGAAAGAAAAAATCTCCCAAGTGCGGGTATCGACAGTTGATCTGAACATCGACGGTAAAAAAGAGGCAATCGTTTGCGACGGCGTTTCTCAATGGGGCTTTACGAAGACCGGGGCGGCATGTTTCCTCATGGAAAGCCTCAACGGCGCTTTCGCTTTCCACAACACCATGGCCAGACGGCCCGAAGCTTATCATAAACTCAAACAAAAACCCGGTGGGGTCACCGATCACGGAGCCGACCACGTTCCCGCGTCCATACATGAAATCGACGCCGTAGTAGAAGAAAAACCGGCCTACGACCGCTTGCCCAGGTTTTCTTTTATGGATCATTTCTTTCCCATCTCGACCGGTATAGACAATTTTATCGGGTCTACCTGGACCGAGATAGGCGATTTTGTGGAAAACGACTGGGAGGAAGAATATAAAGTTGATGGCGATTTGGCGGTTCTGACATATCGGAGAGAGGGCAATGTATCGAACGTGCCGGTAAGCGGCACAAAGGAATACCGATTTCACGTCAATTCGGGTCGCGTCGATGCCCGGATTCGCTTCGATCCGAAAGATCCCTGGCCGCAGGGTTCCTATGGCCTGGCTTTCAACTTTACCCTGTTGGCGCCGGATGCGCCCGACCGTTATTATCTCTTCGATGGTCTCCGGCCGTCGGACGCTCGTATGATCAGCGTTGACGCTATCGATGGGATCGAGCAATTCGGCGCAGTGGACGAATACGAAGGTGTGGCACTCGAGTGGGATTTGGACAAAGCCATGGAAATATGGCGAGCACCGGTAATGACGCTTTGCCGTTCCGAAAGCGGCTTCGAAAAAATGTACCAGGGATCGTGGCTGATGGCGCTGCTACCGTTACCATCTTCCACCGATCCCATCGACTTGCGGGTCGCATTGAAAATCAAATCGAAAGGAAAGTGATCGCTCATGTCTGAAGGTTATATCGCTTTTGTGCTGCACTTTCACTTACCGTGGGTGCTGGGGCATGGCCGATGGCCCCATGGTGAAGACTGGTTGAATGAAGCGGCCGCCGAGTGTTATCTGCCGCTTTTGAAAACTTTCACCAGGCTGGCCGAAGACGGTATCGATGAATGTATCACTATAGGGCTTACGCCTGTGCTGTCCGAGCAGCTATCCTCGACTTATTTCCACGAACAGTTTTCCGCCTATCTGGATCGCAAGATGGACTCTGCGGCAGAGGATTTGCGTCGCTTTGAAAAAGAAGGCCGCTCCGAGATGGCCGCTCTTGCGGTGATGTGGCGCGATTTCTTCGAGGACCTCAAAGGATATTTTACGGAATCCATCAAGGGTGACATGATGGGGAAGTTCCGTTCCCTTCAGGACAGTGGTGTGATAGAAATCATCACCAGCGCCGCTACGCACGGTTTTTTACCTCTCATTGCCGAAGATGGTGCTATAAAGGGCCAGGTATGGTCGGGAGTGGAAACCTATAAGCGGCGATATGGGGTGGGGCCTCGAGGGTTCTGGCTGCCGGAGTGCGCTTACCGGCCAGGACAAAGTAACTGGATGGAACCGGCGGGCCGGGTGCGGCAACCGAGATACCGTGCCGGCATCGAGTCGTTTTTGCGCAGCGCCGGTATCGAATACACGCTGGTGGATTCTCACATGATAATGCGCGGCGCTCACCACGGCCCCGCGCGATGGCGCCCATACGTAGGCGCATCGGGGGACCCTTTCAGGAAAAAGTTGCGCGACGGATTGCCGCCGCCTATTCCGAGATTGGGTGCCGGGACTGTTGAAGACGGTCGGTCTCCATACCGCCCTTACGAGCTTGTGGGCTCGGCGGATGAAGACGACATAGGCGTTTGCGTTTTCGTGCGGGATCCTCGCACCAGCCTGCAGGTTTGGAGCGGCCAATGGGGATACCCGGGAGACGGCCGTTATCTCGAGTTCCATAAAAAGCACTGGCCCGGTGGGCACCGATACTGGCGGGTAACCGACCCGAAGGCCGATTTAGGGGACAAACAGGTATACGAGCCGGCATGGGCCGAAGACGCTCTCGGTTTGCAAGCCCATCATTTCGTCCAACTGGTTAAGGAAGTAGTCGCTTCCGCCTCAGACCGTACCGCCGTCCCGCCGGTGGTTGTTTGCCCATTCGACGCGGAGTTGTTCGGACACTGGTGGTTTGAGGGCCCGCGATGGATCGAGGCTGTCGTGCGCAGCTTCGCCGCCGACCCGGAGGTAAAACCCGCCACACTGGGAAGTTACCTCGACAGCTTCCCGCCTTCCGAGCGAATAGCTTTGCCGGAAGGATCTTGGGGGGACGGCGGCGACGACCGCGTCTGGCTCAATCAGGACACAACCTGGACATGGGAAAAGGTCTACGAGGTTGAGCGACGGACGGCGGAACTGATTCGCACCGTTTCTTTCCCAAACGACGATTTGAAACGCGTATTGTTTCAACTTGTGAGAGAACAATTACTGCTCGAGGCAAGCGATTGGCAGTTCCTCATAACTACCGGAACGGCACGCGACTATGCTGAAGAAAGATTGATGATCCACTACCGCGATGCAATCAGGCTGTTGGAGATGGTGCAGTCCACTATGTCCACCGGAAGGATAAACGAAACCGACGGGGTGGAACTTGAAAGTATCGAGCGGCGTGACGCCTGCTTTAGTGCGATAGACGCCGATTGGTGGAAATAGGACTATTCATGTTGCATGGAGGCGAGGAAATATGCCGGAATTGAGAAAAGATCCCATCGTGGGACGGTGGGTGATTATCAGCACGGAGCGATCCAAACGGCCGCGCGATTACAATATCTCAACAGCGCGTGTGAGCGAGGTAGGTTTTTGCCCGTTTTGTCCCGGGAACGAGGCGTCCACGCCGCCGGAGGTATTGGCCTATCGTGATGCGGACTCTTCGCCGAACAGTCCCGGGTGGAGCCTGCGCGTTATTCCCAATAAGTTCCCCGCTCTTAAGGTGGAGGGTGATATTGAAAGAGTGGGGGAAGGCGTCTACGACAGGATGAGCGGCGTCGGCGCCCATGAGGTTATTATCGAAAGCCCGGATCACAACAAAACGATGGCGGACCTGTCACTGGAAGAAATGGGAAACGTCATGTTGGCCTTCCGGGAGCGTATCGTGGATCTCAAGCGGGACTCGCGCCTGAGATATATCCTTATTTTCAAGAATCACGGCGCGGCCGCCGGCGCCAGCCTCGAACATACTCACAGCCAGCTTATAGCGCTGCCCATTATACCGAAAAACGTCGCCGAGGAGTTGGCGGGCACCAAGAATTACCACGACCTGAAGGAACGGTGCATTTTCTGCGATATGATACGCCAAGAGGCAAGGGACGGAGACCGCGTTGTTTTGGAAAATGAGAACTTCCTTGTTATCTGTCCTTACGCGCCGCGATTTCCGTTCGAGACGTGGGTGTTGCCTAAAAAGCATTATTCAAATTTTGAGATGTTGCCGGAAGAGGAGCTTCAAAGTCTCGCGAGCATCTTGTCCAGAACGTTGAAGAAACTCGCCGTCGGCCTCAACGGGCCTCCCTACAATTTCCTCCTGCATACCGGTCCGACCAACACCGACAAGGACACTTCCCACTATCACTGGCATTTTGAAATAATGCCTACCTTGACCAAGGTAGCCGGATTTGAATGGGGTACGGGGTTTTACATCAATCACACCCCGCCGGAAGATGCAGCGGCATACTTGCGGAGCCTCGAGGAATGAGCGACGTTGTTTTTTCCGTTTCCGGCGGGCTTTACGCTATACTTGACGACTCCATTGTTCCCGGGGGAGATTGGTCCGGGGCGGCCAGGGATCTCCTGGTTGGAGGAGCCCGCGTGATTCAGATTCGAGCTAAGAGCATGGAGGCGGGTGACATGCTCCGCGCGACTCGAGCTGTCGCGGCTCAATGCAGGGACTTCGGCGCAACTTTTATAGTTAATGACCGTGCGGATGTCGCTCTGATCTCCGGCGCGATGGGTGTACATGTGGGGCAGGAAGATTTGCCGGTGCATGCATGTCGAAAGGTTCTGGGCGACCGGGCCATAATCGGCGTTTCGACCCACTCGATGGAAGAAGCCGGCGCCGCTATCAATGACGGCGCCGATTACATAGGCTACGGCGCAATATACCCGACGGACACCAAGGGCAAGGGGGTCGCTGCTCGAGGAGTTGAATCGCTTGCGGCGATAGTGAAAACGGCGCCCATTCCAGTGGTGGCTATCGGCGGCATAGGGCCGGAGAATGTCGCAGCGGTGAAAGCCGCCGGTGCGAGTGCGGCGGCGGTTATCAGCTCGCTGGCCGCCAATGGCGATTTGAAGGAAGGAGCGGAATCCATGATCCGCGCATGGGAGAATGCAAAATGACACAGCCGAGGTTACTGGTAATATCCGCGCTCGACCCTTCCGCCGGGGCGGGCATGCTTATGGACTTGAAAGCAGGTTGCGCGGCTGGAGCACAGGTGGTCGCCGCCATTACGGCGATAACGGTGCAGGGCCCTAAAGGAATCCGGGCGGTGCATCCTGTCGATAGCGACCTATTGGCCGCACAACTCGAAACGTTAGCGGACGAATTGCCGCTGGGAGCGGTAAAGATCGGCGCCCTTGCGAGTGAGGATAACGTCAATGAGGTGGCACGATTCTTGCGCAAAGTGCCACAGTTGCCGGTATTGCTCGATCCGGTGATAAAACCCTCTCGAGGCGTGCAGCTTTTACCCTCCGGCGCAATAACCGCTTTAACGCGCAAACTGCTGCCGGTGGCGACCGTGGTCACCCCCAACCGTCACGAGGCTGTAGAGTTGACTGGTATCGAAGTATCGGACGAAAAATCGATGGTGGCCGCAGGCAGGGCATTGGTCAGGTTGATGCGAGGCGGTGACGACGGGTGGGCGCTTATAAAAGGTGGCCATCTCGATGGCCCGCCGGTTGACGTACTGGTGGGAAGAGACATAATTCGCCGGTATCGCGGCAAGAGGCGTCCCGGAGAGTTCCGAGGCACGGGCTGCGCGCTGGCAAGCGCTGTCGCAGCCAAGATGTCGCTCGGCATGGAAGTTCCCGAGGCGGTCGCTCGAGCGCGAAGAATGCTCATAAGGTGGATGGACAAAGCGGCCATTATCCCGGGTAAGCCCACTTGTCTCCATCCTTAACGGGAAAAAACTTTGAAAAAGGTTGGAGTCATAGCGGATACCCACGGTAATCTTGATCCCAATGCCGTTGAAATATTTCAGGGCGCCGACCTCATCCTCCACGGGGGAGACATCGGATCCATCGAAGTTATCAACTCTCTCGAAGAAATAGCGCCCGTGGTCGCCGTGAGCGGTAACCACGAGGACGAGCGGACGGCCGTTTACGACTGGATTACGACGGTCGAGGTCGAGGGAATAAAAATAGCGCTGACTCACCGCTTCTTTCCCCTGAACATGGAGCAGGTCGTCAACATGCCACCGGGATGGCAACGGATAATGGGAGTGGACGGTGTACGGGTCCTGGTCTTCGGCCACAGCCACGAACCGCTTTGCTCGGAGGGAGGAGGCATACTTTATTATAACCCCGGTTATGCCGGGCCGGACATGACGGAACCACTCCGCACCGTCGGGGTACTTTACATCGACGGCGGGGATGTTTGTGCGAAAACCTACTTCCTGTCGCCGCCGCCGCGGCCCGAATACCTGGATAAGGCCTTGACTTTTAAGCTTTCCGCCGAAGTTGAGTGAGCCGTTTTGGGTATTTGACATATGGGATGAAGGATATCAGCCTATAAAAGTTACAGAAATTTCTCATTATACGGAGTCTAAATGAAAGCCTCGTGAAAAATCCATTTTTCGGGAGGATTATCAAAGTTTAGAAAATGTCTGTGTCTAAGATATTAGGGTATCTTTTTAAGGGGCAAATACCGCCACCAGGTTATTTATCCGATCAAGTACTCGATGCTCTGGCCGGTTTCAGCAGTTATCGAGCGCGTCGTTCCAGGCTGAGCACCATCGAACGACTGATAACCACTATGAGGCACAAGGAGCCGGATCACGTACCCTGTGCGCCATTGCTGGGTGGAGTTTACAGGCAGCTTACCGGTGTTTCGTTTTTCGACTTTTCAACTAAAGCTGATGTGGCTATTGAAGCGGGCTTGCTCGGAGCGGATATGATAGGCGGTGACGTTTTGCTACTTGGGCTGGACCTAACAGTCGAAGCATCCGATTTCGGACAAGCCACCATATACCCCGAAAATTCCACCGCACACCCCGATTATTCAAATCCGCTTATTCGAGATCACACTGATTACAGGAAATTAAAGAAAATTGATATTAAAAACGCACCGCGCATGCAGAGAGTTATCGAGATGGCCCGCAGAGCGATCAGGGAAAAAGGTCTCACGGCGGTGTTTGTTCCCGTAGTTTCCAGTCCACTGTCGGTACTCGGGATGATGAGAAGCGCGGAGGAGGTTTTCAAGGATTGTGTACTCTACCCGGCGGACGTGATGGCTGCCCTGGAGACGGTCACGGCGGTGCTGATTGATTACATTAACGCACTATGTGATACCGGGTTGATCATAATAGCGCCCGATATGTTGTTCGCAGCAAAAAGTGGGATTGGAAAGGAAATCTGGGAAAAAATTGAGGGCCCGTTTGGCAGAGAAATAGCCGATGCGATCCATCGACGAAAATGTTTAGTGGCTATACACAACTGCGGCGATGGCCCGTATTTCGATTCCATGATGCGCTTTATGAAACCCGAGGCAATTTCTTTTGCAAGATTACCGGACGACTGCAAAACCAGGAAAGAACTCAAAAAGCGATATGGCGATCGGGTTATTTTAATCGGTAACGTAGAGACTTCAATTCTCTACCGCGGCACTCCTCATGAAGTAATGGAAGAATGCAAAAAAGTCATAGACGACCTTGCCGATGGAGGCGGCTTTATTCTGGCCCCCGGGTGCGAATATCCACCAAACGCCAATCTTTTAAACGCCATCATTATGGTTCAAGCGGCACAGATTTACGGGTGAAGCGGAAGTGGAAATGGAAGACAAACAGAAATTACTTACCGGCCTCGAAAAGGCCGTCCGGGAGCATAACTCTGAGGAGTTAAATAGGTGTTTGGGCGCAGCCTTTGAAACCGCCATAGTTGAAGATGAATTGCGGCTGGCGCTATTCCGTGGATTGGAACGTCAGCGGCGCAGAATGATGACCGACGATGTGCCGGTTCCGCATTTTCTGCTTTCACTTGACACTGTCCATGAGGGTTTTAAGAGAATTTCGTTGCATCTTGGAAGAGAACCCGGACATGGAACTCCGCTGGTTATAGGTGTAGTTGAAGGGGATCCACACGATCTGGGTAAAAACATCATTGCCAAGGTTTATGAAGCAAGCAGTTATCGAGTTTACGATCTTGGTCGTGAAGTTTCAGTGGATGCCTTTATTCGTAATGTACAAGAAAAAGAGGCAAAAGTCCTTGCACTGTCGGCCATGATGTCAACTACCATGGCGATGATGCCGGAAATCATTCGCCGCGTAAAGGAAGAAACGCCCGGCACGGTTATCATGGTTGGCGGAGCACCACTGGACACGGCTCTCGCCAAAAGTTTCGGGGCGGACGGTTACGCAGAGTCCGCCGTTACGCTTCTGGAACAGACTGAGGCCGCCATCGAGAGGGTTTCAGCCGGTGAACCATGGTAATAGTCGAGCCGGTTCTAAATACCGATAATCTTACCAAGCTCCGTAACAACGTACTTTCCAAACTGGGCTATGATGATAATTTTGCGGAAAACAGCGATGTGAAGTGTCTGGTGGATAAATCCATTCAGACGCTCACAGGCGACATCGAAGCGAAGGGTGTATATCGTTTTGTGCCGGCAGCCGGGGTGAAGAAAAATGAAATCGCGTTCGAGAACGGCAGTATTAATAGTCACATGTTCGCCCGGTTGGTTGATCGCTGCGGGGGGAAGAAATTTATTGTGTTTATGATAGCTACCGCGGGTGAGGAATGGAAGAAGAATTTAACACCCGGCGATTCCATTTATCTTCAAATGGTATTCGATACTTTGGGTTCGGAGCTGGCTGAAGTTGTAGCCGATATGGTGGAGGAGCGGTGGAGAGAGGAAGCGGATCAACGTGGCCTCATGGCCAGTTGGAGATTCAGCCCGGGTTATTGTGATTGGGACTTAAAAGAGCAGAACGTGATATTTAAAATGCTGGATGCGGATAAAATAGGGGTTAAGCTCAGCCCTCATTACGTGATGACGCCCTCGAAATCCGTTTCCGCGATAGCAGTAATGGCCGATAATGTTCCCGTGCTTGCGCCTTGCAGCTTTTGCGCAAAGGATTGCATTTGGAGAAGGTTGCCCCAAAATCAACCGACACCATAGAAAAGCACTAACTTAAGTGAAGAAATAGAAACGTTAAAAAGCATCAACGCTCGATTTTCAAACAAGAAGCGCCTGTAGGGAAATGAGTCGTGGGAAAACGGATACTTTGCGCGAACGGTCGGTGATCGCATGACTTGCCCTTTCGTCGCCTTTTATCCCGGGCATTACTCCTTAAATTCCCTTTTTTAGTTGGAATTTGTGGTATTGTTTGCAGGTAGTGGCGGTGGAGTGGATATGTAAATTGTGCCCAGGTAGCTCAGTCGGTAGAGCAGCGGACTGAAAATCCGCGTGTCGGCGGTTCAATTCCGTCCCTGGGCATTTCTTTCCTTTCGCGGGAAAAAAGTAAAACGAAAGAAAAATTGGTTTACATTCGACTTGAAGCTCCTATAAGATATTGTATATTGTTTTACGACGATCTTGGGCATTCTTGAAATTTCTTATATATTTAACGAAGGAGACATGCAAATGGAGCAGAATGAACAAGCTATTGAAAATAAAGCCCAATACATTGTAGTTGATAATATCGAATATCAATTATTGGACGGACATATTAAGACTTTTGAAAAATGTCTACTTGAAAGTGAGAATCTTAAGATCAGTCAGACTATGATCAAAGGGGTCGGCACAGCAGAGGATTATGGGGTTGGCGGTAAAAACATGATAAAGTATGTTTTGGACGGCAAAGCAATCCTGCGCCAGGGGGCAATTGATACGAATGTGAGCCCTGGCAATCTTGTCATCGTCCCTAGTGATATGCGCTGGGGATCGAATTTATTCGTGCAATCCGATCAGTTAATATTGCTTGACATTGCCCGCCGGGTTGAGAAACAAGAAACTGCTACATCTCACGAAACAAGTGGCCCCGATTCCATCCGCATTATTAAGCCTGAAGACGTTCCGACCTATCAGCCCGCGGGCCACCACAAAACAACCAATCGCTGTCTGTTTGTTGATGAGCATATGGAAATCATCGAGGGAACGATTGAGGTTGGCGGAGGCGCGGAAAGACATTTCCATCGCAATCACGAACAAATGCTGTACATGCTTAAGGGAAGCGACAAACCTCTTTTGGTTTATTACCCAAAGGGTGCGCCACACGGAACGGGAGGAGGAGTCGTGGCGCTCCTCAAATTGCTAGTGATTTATTCACCGCCCTTGGGTGAGTCGCGGAATGCATTGGGGTAATTGCATACGCTTTATGAGGTATGGAGGAAATATCAGATGGATACGTTACATGACAAACTTTTTAGAACGACTGAAAAATACAGCGACCGGGTTGCGGTTTGCAGCAAGAACGAAGAAATATCCTTCGAACAATTCGCCAACCGCATCGAGTATTTAGCGGGTGCGCTGGAATCTCTGGGTTTGCAGAAGGGAGATAGAATTTCCCTGCTTTCGAAAAACCGTATCGATTACCTGACTTATCATTTTGCCACGTCGATGACGGGCGTAATACTGCACGTGATGAATACTCGCCACGTTGCCAAGGAATGGTTGTGGGCGATGAATGATGCGCAAAGCAGCGCTCTAATAGTTGATGAAACACATGCCGGAGTTATAGCAGAGCTTAGATCAGGTTGCCCCAGTCTGCGGTTTGTCACGGGGATTGGGTCGGTGGAAGGCGCCGATTATCGTACCGACAATCTTGTCGACTCACAAAAATGTGTTCGTAACCACCCGCGAATTTCGCCTGAAGACCCGGTGCTATTGATCTATACAAGCGGGACCACAGGTTTGCCTAAAGGGTGTCTGCAAAATCAAAAAGGATCGATCACTGTTGATGATTTAACGGCAGACATAATGGATGCAACTGACCGGGATGTGTACATGGCCATAATGCCCTACTTTCACCAAGCGGGAATGATCAGGTCTAGGGCCGTGATGCTAAGGGGAGGGGCTAACGTCGTACCCGAAAATTTGGAAATAGAAGAAATTACGGATCTCATGGTTGAGAAAAAGGTGACAATCACCATGCTTGTGTCCGCGGGACAAGGTCTGGTGCTGGTGGATAACGTTGTGAATAAGGGCAAAGACTTTTCCCCGCTTCGCTTGTTGATCAGCGGTGGTGGCATGGGGGCCAAAACCATGAAAATGCTAAAAGCGTTATGTGACACCCTCCAATGTGATTTCATGGGAATTTGGGGGCAGACGGAATGTACCGGACCTGTAACGGTAGTGAAAGGAGACGTTGCCTTTGTGAACCCGGAAACCTGCGGTAAAGCCATGAAGGGAATAGAACTGGAAATATGGGATGATAAAAACAAAAAACTCCCGGTTGGCGCAGCTGGAGAGATCATGGTGCGCTCTGATATGACCGCCAGTTACTGGAAAAACCCGGGGGCTAACAATGCCCTGTATACGGGGGATTGGCTTCATTCCGGAGATTTAGGGACGCTGGATGAAGATAGCTACCTTTACTTCGTGGATCGAAAAAAAGATCTGATTAAAACGGGCGGAGAGAATGTTTATCCCCAGGAGGTCGAACATATCCTTAACCAACATCCCGCCATCGCTGAAGTAACTGTTATTGGTTTGCCCGATCCCAAGTGGGGTGAGGTTGTTACTGCGATAATTGTTTCAGTGGATGGAAATGCTTTGTCCCTAGAAGAAATAAAAGCCTTCTGCAAGGATAAGATCGCCGGATATAAAATACCTAAAATAATCAAAATGGTGGAAATAATTCCTAAAAACGAAACGGGCAAGGTTATAAAACGCGAACTGAGGGAACGTTTTAGCCC
>Ga0180432_10000964_pt1 | contig 46172 bp, 59 predicted proteins | sample SS_ome_10_FD_132414 | JGI IMG/M metagenome (GOLD analysis project Ga0180432, IMG submission 132414) | Hypersaline lake sediment archaeal communities from the Salton Sea, California, USA - SS_1_MS_2 metaG | ecosystem: Environmental > Aquatic > Non-marine Saline and Alkaline > Hypersaline >...
CCCGGTAGGAACCGGGTTTGAGGTCCCAGCCGGCTTCAATGCCGGAATGGGAGTCTAGCGAGCCGGCAAAGACCTCTTCGGTGGCCGGCACGAAGACAAATGAGACGAATTCGCACATGGTGTCTCCTTAACCGACGTGTTTGCTCTCGGTTTCGAAGATGAGCTGGTTTGCAGAAAGGGCCGGTTTGCGTCCCGCCTTGCCAAACATCACCGGCACTCCTTGTTTCGCCGCCGCCTCCCGCACGGCCCGCCGCTGAAAATCCCGGTCCAGACCGCCGGGGTCCGTGCCCGCCGGAAGATAGACCGGCAGCACGCGGTCCCCCAGCGCCCGCCCCAGGCCGTCACGTAACGCCGCCGCCACTTTCGCGATGTGGTGTGGACGGCCCCCGAGCTTAGCCTTGGCGTCCTGGTCGGGGTCCAGAAGCACGACAACGGCCGCCTCGTCTCCCCAGTACAGGTTCAGCCATGCCCGCAGCTTCTGGATCATGCGGGGATGGAGGGTCTTGCCGAAGATGGCAAAGGCCTGGGGCCCGAAGCCCCAGACGTCCGCGGGGCCCTCGACGATGGCAACCGTCTGGTGCCGCACGGCCTGGTCCATGTTGTAGCCGAGCACGCGCTTGGGCATGCCCGGCATGGTCCAGTACTTGGGAACGTCGGCGTCCTTGAGCGATCTCCCCCCGAAGTCGTCGCCAATGTACCTTGCCTGCCAACCGTACAGGATCCCGCGCTCCCGCACGGGAATGATGATCCGGTCGGTCGCATGGCCGTACCGGCTTTGCGGGCAGTACGAGACGCCGTACATCTGCCCCAAGGCCACGGGATCGAACTGCCGCGACTCGAGGTAGACGAGGGCGTGGTGCCGTGGATGTCGCCGGGCCAACTCGTCCAGGCGAATCATCTGTCCCGGCGGCTCGGCCGGCCGCAGCTCTAGGGTGTCTTGCGCCTTCCCGGGCAAGACTGTGACGTCCTTCCGGTCGGCGTGCCGCCCGTACACCATCACGTACAGCTGCTGCTGGAGCGTCGGGTCCGCCAGGCACTCCTCGTTGTAACAGTGCGCCAGCCACAGATTCCGCGACCGGGTCTCCGGATCCCACACGCCCCAGCGGTGGTTGATCGAGAGCCGCTTCTTCCAGTCGCGGCAGAACGGGCACGCCACTTCATACTCTTCGCCGGATACGAGTACCTTACGCTCCGGAATGCTGTGTATCGGCCCGTTGGCCGGGCACCGGAGCGTCCAGGAGATACCGACGCCTGGCGAGGTGACGTTGACCCGCCCTTCGCCGAAGCGACGAACCAGGAGCCCGTATAACGTGCGATTCAGGGGGCTGTCACTCATGGTCCGGCCCGATCTCCCCGCAGGGCGTCGAAGGCCTCGCCGATGTGGCTGTTCAGCGCGGACGCAGGCCGCGGAGGCCCGGCGGCATAAGGATCGCTGCCCGACCCGTTTCCCCCGCCGGACTCCACGCGCTCGTACTCGCGACGAGCGACGATCTGCTGGGAGGTCCGGTCCAGCATGTAGGCCCCGTCGGTGTCGACGAGCTGGGCGAACTCGCCGCGAAACTGCAAGATGCGCGGGGGGACCTCCTGGGCGCGACGGGCCTTCGAGCAGTTGAAGGCCAGCAGCCCCTCGTCCGTTTTCGCCAGCAGGTTGAAGCAGAAATGACAACTGGCCCCGATCTGTTTACCTTCTGCGGAGTCCATGTGCGTGGCAAGCTGCCCCGGCTTGATCTTCTGATGCTTCGAGTCGAACTGGTGCATGACGAAGCCCGCAGCGCGAAGAGGCCCGAGGACGGTGTTCTTCAGCGCTAATGGAAACTCGCTCACATAGTGCCGCATCTGCTCCCGACCGCTTCCGAGTCGCGATAGGTAACGTTGCACGGCGGCGCCGACCCAGTCGACGATCACCAAGGCGCAGCGGCTTTCTCGCCCGTCGGGTCGCGGCTGAAGCAGTTCGCCGCTGATCGTGCTATACAGCTCCGGCTGCAAGCCGGTGCCCAGCTGCGGCGGCTTTTCCGGGTCGGTGCCGCTGAAGTCGATGAATCGCACATTCCGGTTCACCCGCGTGATGGCCCGGGCCAGCCGCTCGCGCTCGCCCTCCACACGCACGCCCGCCATGAGCTGGGCATTCCACCTGCGACGTTCGTAATCGTGCAGCGACCCGATCGTGCTCAGGATCGAGGGATTGCCGGCCGCGAGCGTGTCGAAGGGGATCTCGGCCGCGTTAGCCAGGGCCCGCAGCCGCGTTTCGACGAGCGGGTCCTCGTAGCTGACGTAATAGACCAGGGGCACCGGTCCCTCCCGACCGCCGACCTCCCACTGTTCCCACAGGACCGCGGCCGCAGAAATCGCCAGCTGCACGCTGAGCGTCGATTTGCCGCCGCGGTACGGCCCCAGCACGAGATTGACTTCTCCCGGGGCGTAGCCCCCGTTCATGTAGAAGTCGAGGAAGCTCAGCCCCGTCCGGATGATCTCCAGGCGGTTTCGCCGCAGACTCCAGTCCTGGGGAAACGGAAGGCTCGACTTGTCGGTACTGACGCTCTGTATCACTCCCGCCCGCGTCGCGAACTCCGACAAGAGATTCAGTACATCCGGTGTCCGCGACGTGCTTTGCAGCAAATCGCCCATCTCCCGCGCCAGGCGATCCTCAAGGAATTTCTTGAGCAGCTGCAGGGCCGCGGGGACGTTCCAGAAATCGGGCGGCGACGCAAACGCCGCGCCCAGCAACTCGTTAAGCTCTTCGACGACGCGGTCGTCCGCCGTGTCGTCTCGCTCCACCCGGTCCGTGATGCCGTCGACCAGCAGTTGCTCGGTCGGCAGCTCGTTGTGTTCTCTTACGAAGTCCTGCGCGGCCGCCCAGACGATGCTCATCGCCATCTCGCCCGCCGTAAAGTGGGCAGGCGTCAGGTGCGTCTTTGCGATCTCGAAAGCTTCCCTACGGCGAATGAGCGTGCACAGCATGTACTGGACCCTTCTCGCCGTCAGCGGCGCTCGATCCGTAAGTACGTTCTTTCGCTGTCGCTGATTCACGGAATATGCCTCTCAGCTCATTCGTCTTCAGGAAGACACTCGTCGTCGCCGGAGCGGGCGGCCCGCGTCGGCCGTTTCTTTGCCTCGGCCAGCAGGGCCGAGAAGAGCTCTCTCGCCCGCCTACGAAACTCCGCGGGGATCCGGGGACCCCAGACCGCGTCATACTCGTCAGGATGGGGAAAGTACTGAAAGGTCGCCGTCTGACAGAACTTCTGCGCAATCGCGCGTAACCCGTGCTCCACCGCCAGGCAATAACGGAAGAGCGCCGATAGTTGCAGCGTCTCGTCCAGGAGTACGAAGCGGCGAATCTCCTGATCCGGCCATTCCGGCTGATCCGAGAAGGCCGCTGCCGCGCAAACCGCCGTCGCGCACTGGGCCTTGAAGGCCTCCTGCAGACTACCTGCAACGTCGGAGAGGGAGAACATCCTGCAATAGTGCCGCCAGGCTACCGGACCGATGGTCTGGTTCGGCAGCGGTATCACCTGGTGGGCCCCCCAGACGAGAAAGATCTGTCGGAGGTAAGAGAGGGGATCCAGACGATTCTGGAGCACGAACCGGGTCAACCGGGGCCAGAACGGCGTGTAGGCTTGTGCGTTGCGATTGTACTTGTCAAAGCCGCCGTCCCACCGTGACCGGGGCTCGTAGGCAACGTGCCAGCCCCGCCTCGCGCCCTCCGCGGCCTCCCGCAGGGCGATGTACTGGCTCCGCAGCATCTCCGTCAGTGTTGCAAAGGTCATCCCGGCGTCCGCGGCGGGTAGGACGATCCTCGACGGCCTGTCCACCATTAGCGCCTCGTGAATCTCTCAAGACTCGCGTTGTACTCGGGAAATCGCTGCAGCCACTTCTGCTTCTCGTAGCGACGCTCGCGGTTCCCGGCCTTTCGCTTGAAGTAGGCGTCGAACTGGTCGCGGAAGTCGATCACGATCCCGCACTCCTTGCCGGCGGCCTGTCCAAGCCGCGACACGCGGCCGGGGATCTGCGTATCCGCCACGGCGCTGTCCTGGGCGTCCGCCCGGACGAGGACCGCCAGGTCGCGGAAGTCGACCCCACGGTTCCAGACGCCCGTCGCAATCACCTTCTTGAGCTCTCCCGCGGAGAAGGCGTCCTTGAGCTGCTCTCGCCGGCTCAGGGTCATGCGAGGCTCATCCCGAGTCAGCAGGCCCCAACGCACGTACCGCTCGCGGTCCGCCTCGGTAAGGCCGTTTTCGCCATAGCACAGGGTGAACTCCGGCAGCTTCTGCTTGAGGAAGGCGGCGTGCTCCACCGTGGCCACCGTGACCAGGACCTGGTCGTCCTCCGGAAACCGCCGGGCCGCCGCGGCAATGACCTCGTTGCGGGTTTCGTTCCGCCAGATGCCCCAGCGGTTGCGGGCAGTGGGATCATCGTAGCTGTCACACGGACTACAGTCCATGTAAACGTCTTCCCACCATACTTCGATGGGCACGATGCACTGATGCGCCACGGCCTCCGCGTAGGGAATCGTCATTGCGATCGGACCGAAGGCGCCGAGGAGCTCGAAATCCGCGTTGTCGGCGCGGACGTCCTGACTGGCGGAGAACATGAAGCGGCGGGAATGGGTGTACCTGGCCAGCCTGGCCAGATAGTCCGGGGTCGCGAACTCATGCCCCTCGTCCACGAGGAGGATGTCGGCGTCTCCCGCGGCGTGGTGGAGTGACTTGCCGCTGTAGCACATCACCCGTTCATCATAGCGTCGCTTGCCGCCGCCGACGAAACCAACGCTCGGCAGGTCTCCCCGCAGATCGTTGAAGATCTGCCGTATCACGTCCAGCGAGTGCGTCGTCACGTCGATGCGGGCTTTCGGCAGCAGGCGCGCAAGGCACTTGATGATGAAGCTCTTCCCGTATCCGGGCGGACAGTCGATCCTCGCCGGCCGGTTGCGCTGGGCGTACTGCACCATCAGCTCGAGCAGCTCCCGCTGCTGCCAGCGGAAATCCACGTCGTCAAGCCTCGCCCAGCGGGGCTGAAAGACGAAATCCCGGCGCGTGGGCGAGACGTCCTTCAGAAGCGGCGTCCACCCCGCCTCTCGCAGCGCTGCCGATATCCGCGAGAGATAACCCGCGGCGGTCATGAGGACGGAGGGCAGCACGCCATGCGGATCCGTCTTGATGCTGAAGCACGCCGTCGGCACGGGCATGAACTTCCTGCCGGCCGCCTTCGCCGCCCAGCCCCGCAGGAAGGTGTGCTTGACGTAGGTCAGCTCCCTCGCGAGAAGCGAGCGCAGCTCAGGATTCAGGGTTTCCACGACGAGCAGCATGCCGTCGCGGCGCATTTTGACTCTACGGTCGGCGCTTGCAACCATGGCTAGATCAGTAAAGGGAAGGGAGCGGTCTCGCCCGAAACCGCGGGCAGACGGCGTCGCTACGGGGTCGCGTCCTGTTTTTTCGCGGCGATAGCGACGACCTCGAAATGGCCGTACTCGTTGGGCCGCCCCGGGCTGATACCGAAGTACTTTCCAGCGATCTCCAGCAGCTCGCGGAGTGCGTCCTGGTCGATGCCGGCGGGCGCCAGACACGACAGAGACACGATGTCGCCAGGATAGAAGGCCTCGTACTTCGAAAACCTCTTTTCGTCGTGATAGTGCCGATAAAAATGGGCGGGGATCTCCCGGGGATCCCCTTCGAGCTCCAGCCCGAAGCGGATCTGTCGGACCGCCGCCTGGTGCCGGCAGAGGACCTCCGCCGCCCGTCGCAGGATCGACTGCCACCAGGTAGGCTGGAAGACCACGCGGCCGGTGTGATTTCTCGGCATCAGGAAACAGGTCTGTCGCTTCCCGCGGCTGAAGTAGTCGCGGCGGACGTGCCCGAGACAGTGCTTGAGAAAACAGAGACGTACGACAAACTCGCGCATCGTGTCACCCTTGTCCGCGGAACACCGCGGCGAACTTCCGCCACGCCGTAGCGGCCGCCGGCTCGGCGAAGAAATACTCAGGCACAAACAGTTCGCGATGGGGGGTGATGTTGTCCAGCCAAACGTCCACGAGGAAGCAGAGGAAGACTCGCGTCGCCCGCAGGATCCGCAGGTGGAACGGCGCCTCCGCATGCTGCAACGCCAGCCGGTGCAGGAAGTATTCCGGCCGCTCCACCGCGGTTCCGAGCAGTCCAAGTTTCCGCAGTGGCTGGCCCACGCCTAACCACGCCGTTACTGCCGCGTGGAGGCGGGGGTAATAGTGCCGGTACATCTTGGCAGCGGCTACATGATCTTCCAGATAGTGCTGCATGCGCAGATTGGTATCACCGCCGCCGACGCCCAGGTACTCTTTGAGCTTCGTGACGAATTTGCCCGACGCCGGATCGTAGAACCACCGCGGGTCGACGACGCAGGCCAGAAGCCTGGCGGCAGCCGCGTCGTCGTGGGTCGGGATGAACCGCACGGCCGGGTAGGCCGGATGCGTCGCCGCCAGAGCCAGAGCCTTCTCGGAGCATTCTTGTCCCGCGTTGTCGGCCATTTCGGCCACCAGCGCATAGCTCGCACGATCGTGCAAGGTCAGTCGGTGCCAGCCGGGTCCGCCGGCGCCATACTCGATGGCGTCCATGTGCCGGAACAGAAGCGGTGGCAGGCAGCGCTGCAGCTTCTTTTCAGAAATGCCCGGGCTGGCCACGTAGACCAGGCGAGGTGAACCGGTGGACCGCTGCCGCTCCCACATGGTCGCGAGCAGTCGGGCGTTGACAGGAAGGCCGAAGACGAAAACGCGATCGACACCTTCCAGGAAATCCAGAGACAGACTCTCCCAAGCGTCTACCTCGTTGATTAGAGATTGCTCGTCGCTGTAGTACAGCTTCCCGCCGTGAACGTGGACCTTCAAATCCCTGGTTCCCGTCGCATGGAAGACAGACATGTTCTCGGACTCGCCGCCTATACGGTGCCGACTCGTAACACTTGGTCGAAGACAGGACGCAGCAGCTCCTCGTGCGTGATAACGATGATCTGGTGCCCGCAGCTTCTCGCGATCCTGCCCAGGCCGACGAACACATCGACGAGCTTTTCGGTGTTCTGCGCGTCGAGCGCCGCCGTCGGCTCGTCCAGCACCAGCAGGCCGATCTGGGAGGCAAACAGAGCGTTGACCGCCAAGCGAAACGCCAGGGCCAGAACCATCTTCTGGGCCCCCGACAGGTCGGCGGCGGCCGTGACCGTCCGGTCGCGGAAGCGAGCCACCAAGTCCAGACTCCCGCCGGCCGCGATCGTGAAATCGGTAGACGACAGGGCCAGCGTGGAATTGATGCGATCCTCCAGGTCCTCCATCGCGTTGAGGTGGACCTGGTGGGGCAGCCTGTCCCGGTGAAAGACCTCCCGTACCGGCTCCAAGAGCCCTAGCCATTGCCGGGCCGTCGCCGAGCGGGCCAGCCGCGTCTCCAGAGACCGCAGCCGCTTCTCGATATCTTCGCACACCTGCCGAAGCGTCGCTTCTCGTTCCCGCAGCCCGGACAATTCCCGTTCTGCGGCGAGGTGATCCGCCAGGCGGGCCTCCGCCTCGCGGACCTCCGCTTCGCTCGTCACGATCGACTCCCGCTCCTGCCGCAACTGCTCCAAGCGGGCCTGAGAAGTCTTGTGCTCCGTCTTACGCCGCGCCTTGTAGACCAGCGCGCGGCCCAGCTCCTCGTCCTCGCGATAAAGCTGGTCACGAGACGTGCGCCACGCATCGACAGCGTGTTTCGCCGCTTCTGCCACGTCGCCGTCGGGCTCGGTCACCTCGCCCATTTCCGCGAGCTGCTGGATCAGTTGTTCTCGCCTGGCGTCGTACACCGCTTTCGCGCGTTTGTAGCTGACTGTCCGCCGCTCGAAGGCCGCCAGGGTCGCCAGGTCTTCGCGAACCGCCGCCAGGGCCTTCCTCGCTCCCGGCAATGCTTCCCTGGCCGTAGCCATCGTGTCCTGCAAGGTTTCCGTCAGAGTCCCGCAGGTCGGGCACCGCAGCTTTCCTTCGCAACCGTCCAGAAGCGACTCGTACCGCTCGATCAACCGCTCCAGCCATTTCTCCTCCTGTTGCGAATCGTCTCGCGAAGGGACGTCCGGCTCGACGGGGGCCTCCGGGACCGCCAGGCTATCCAGATCCCGTTGCAGGTTCTGGTGCCACCGCCATCGCCGAAGCTGGGTGTCGTACATCGCCAGCTGCTCGCGGGCCGCTTGCTGCTCCTCCTGGAGCCGGGCCGTCTCGTCGGCTACGGCGTCCCGGGCCGCGGTCTGCCTCTTCCAGCCCGCCACGGCCTCCTTGGCCTGGGCGAATCGTGCCCGCTCGATCGGGATTTCGCGGGCGATCGCCGCGTCCAGGTCCTGGCAACGCAACCAAGCCCGTTGCACCTCGCGATAGTGAGACTGGACCGGCTCGGACAGGAGTCGCTCCGATACGATTGCCGTCTGCCGGTCGCAAAGGGCCCCCAGCTCGGAGAGGTATCCGGCCCGCTGCTGCTTGAGCTCGTCGGAGTTGTCCACTACCTGGTCGGCGATGCTCCGATCGAGGTCGATCTGCCGGCCCACCAGCTCCCAGCACCGCTCAGCGTGCTGCGTCCGGCAGAGCTGGGCGAATTGCTTGGCCCGCTCCGCCGGCGTGCTGATGAAGGAGAACATCTGCCACTGGGCCACGAATACGTAGGCGTCCAGCAGCTGCGGGGTGATCCCCAGGACCTCTTCCAGGGCCTGCCGGATGTCGGCCGCCTTGGAGAACGTCTGGCCGTCGAGGGCCAGGGACTGCTTGTTCGGACGCAGGTAGCGAGTCAGCGTGAAGGGCGTCCCGCCGTGCTCGGCGGCCACCTCGATGAACGACGGCTCGTCCTCGCCCGCCTGCTGACGGATATATCCGTTCTTCCCGGCCGAATGCCGGGAGAAGTCGCCACTGAGGCAGGCGTACGCCGCGTTCAGGGCGTTGGACTTGCCGCCGCCGTTCTGCCCCAGCACGGCCACCAGGCCGTCCTGGAACTGCCAGTCGAGAGTCTCGTGCTGGCACACGTTACGAAGAGTGAGTCTTCGGAGCCGCACGGATGGGCCCTTCGGGAAAGAGAAAGGATAACGGGCGGTCACAGCCCGTGTTCGGCTCGCAACAGCAGCAATTCCTGCTGGGGATCGGGGGCCCGCAGCAGGCGGACACAGGCCGCGTAGACCTCGGGCTGTTCTTCGGGGTCGATGACCAGGGGAAGGCAGCCGACCAGGCCTTGTTCGACGGCCTCCCGCCTTGCGGTCTTGTCGGGAGTTACCTCATCGGCGGGCCCGGGAACGATCTCGCGCAGAAACAGGTGAGCGCCATCGCCCACCGCCCCGACAAGGCGCCGATAGGCATCCGGGAGCTCGGGATCGTACTGGATCTCGACGATCGGGATCCGCAGGGGATCTGGCAGCTTTCGCACCGCAGCCATGTCCGCCAGGTTCTCCAGCAACTCCGGCACGGCAACGACGAACCGCTCCAGCTGCTCGGCCGTTTCCAGGACGTCCGTGCGGAAGAAGACGCGCGTGCGCAGCGGCTTGCTGCGGAACGAGAGATCGTCGCACATCACGTAGTAGAACTTCTCGGGCACCTCGCCCACATTCTGCAGCGAGGTGCTCCCCGGGGAGACGGCCAGCAGCGGCTGGCCCTGGGCCCCGACGGCCCGTTTATGCTCGTGGACGTGGTAGTCGCCGACGACGACCACGCGGGCGTGCGGGACCATCTCGAAGTTCATCTCGGCGGCCGTCACGCCGCCCATGAATTCCTGGCAGACCTGGTGGAGCACCAGGACGTCGGTCCCGGTGGGAATCCGCTCCAAAGCGCCGCGAAGGTGCTCGGCCGGACGCCAATCGAGACCAGTCAGGCGAACCCCGCCCTTGAACGTCTGACCGGGCGCGTGTTCCACATCCAACCAGGTCGGATGGGGGTGGATGGCGCTGAGCCAGGGTACGGGATACTGCAGCTCGTGCTGGCCCTGCACGTAGTAGAACCGGCAGGTCGCGCTGTTCAATCTGCTCATCTCGACGCGGAGGAACTCCACGACGTCGGCCTCGTTGCGCCGACGGTCGATCAGGTCCCCGGCCGCGATGATCGGCAGGTGCTGGTCGATGGCCGCGTCCACCAGCTGCCGGAACGAGAAGTAGGCGTCGCCGGTCAGTCCCCGGCGATCGACCCACGTCTTGTCCCGCAGGTGCGTGTCCGCGGTAACGATGGCAATCGGGCTAGGAGGCACGGCTTTTCTCTCGGGAGACCTGGCCGGCACTCCCGGCGGCGTTGATGATCTCATCCATCCTCCGCAGCAGGTCGCCGATGGCGGCCGCATCCACGCACAGACCATCGCATTGGGCGTTCGGACCGCCACACACGTGATCACCCAGGTCGGGACAGCACTCCTGCACGAACGGTCGGCACTCCGCCAGGAGCCCGGCAGCGAGTTGGAAGGCGTTCCAGAACTCCCGCTCGGCGGCGGTCGGCCGCCGGAGACCACCGCCGTAGTGGTGCAGCGTTTCGAAGACCTTAGTGTGGCTCTTCAGCCGGTGTCGCAGTTGGAATTTCGTCATTTTGGTCCGGTGAGTTGTTTGGCGGAATCCTGCGGTCACAGCAGAAGTCCATGATCGCGCAGTCAATGACGTCCCAGCTGATTCCTCGCGAGGCATCGACCGCGTTGAAGACATTCTGCAGAATCTCGCAGCACTGCTCTTTATCCAGCGTGTAGCCGAGCTGCTCTGCCTCCTCCCGGACATCCGAAAACACCCAGACGTCGGCAATCCGGCTGGTCCAGTACTCGCGGAGAGCGGCCCGGACGACATCACAAATGTCGACGTCGTCTTGGGGTAGTTTTGCTTCCCGGAGGCCCTTCGTGGCAGCTCTCGCCATCTCACCGATGATGTGGTCGTACATGCCCTGCTTCCAGACGCGTGTTTGCGTGTTACCCGCCTTCCTCCTCTACGATTCCAATGGCGCCCTCTAGGTCCCGCAGCGAGACGCTCCGCGGCAGCCGCACGCGGCTGTTGGCGCGCTCGCAGACGGGACAGATGCGGTTACGACAGCGATCCGCCGAGTCGAATGGCAGATCGCAGCGGAGGCACAAGACGACTCCCGGACGGGCGGGAACTGGCCCGTCGGCGGCGGCACATACCATACGAATCCCTCGCCAGCCAGACTTCCTTGTCAAACCGCGATTGCGACCACCGCTAGCTTCCCGCCCCGACCGCCAGCGACCGCCCGAGGAGCTCCGCCCGCCGCTTCGCGGGAATCGGCACCGTCGGGAAGGGACGGGGCTGGCAGGACACCAGGTCCAGCAGCGCCAAGTCGGAGCCGCTGTGGTGGGATACCCACGCCCTGACGATCATGGCTACGACGGGGGCCACGAGGGCCTCGGGCTTCTTCCGGATCTTCCGTTTCTTGCCCTTTTGTCGCAGGGCTGCGTCGTGCGCGATTGCGCGGTACGCCAGCTCTGCCCGCAAAAACTGCCAGATCGTATCGGACCGGTCCGGCACGATCAGCTGGCGAAGACAGAGCTCCGGGTCTCCCAGGCCGGTCTGGGAGAGGGCGAAGTGCAGCGCCGCCAGAGTAGAGACGTCCAGGCAGAGCCACTTGGCGTTTCGTCGGTCCGCGCAGTCCTCGGCGTCAGAGGACGAGCCGCAGAGCGTGAAGGCCCACTGCAGGCTCCGGCACAGCTCTGCCAGGTTGCCCAACACGAAAGCCTTCATCGCCTCTAAGGATGGTTTTGGGCCCCACCCGCGGCCCGCCTGCGCTGCGTCCGAGTAGCCGGAATCCCGTTGCTCGACCACGGGGTCCATCCGGCCCGCGATCAGATTCATGACCTTGCGGGTCATGGAGGCCAGGTAGGGAACATACCCCGCCTTGACGGGCTCCGCCGTAGCGACCGCGGCGGCTACCCAGTCGCGAAATCCCTCCGGCGTCGCGGGCTTCTCGCTCTCTGCTGACACGTCCGCGGTAGCCGGGGGCGACTCTAGCGTTACCAGCGAAGACGTCGGCGCCGGCGGGGGCACCAAGCCCTCGGAAACTGGTGGCGAACCGGCAGGCGCCGGCGGCGGGGCCGGCTCACGAGACAACAGAGCCTGGACCGCGCCGACGAGCTGGCCAAGCTGCTTCTCGAACCCAGCCAGACGGTCCTCGACGGCCGCGGATGTTCCGGGTTCGACCATTTCGGCCATATCGCCGCCAGAGGGGAAGGAACCGACGACACAACGATCGTCTCGCATGCTGCGATCTCCAACACGAACGACAGGCTGCTGTATCCGTCCGGCGACCGCCGCCTGCTGGGATGTTTACCACGCTTCCCGCGCAGTCACTCGCTCATGATCTATCTCTTGCCGCCGGCTTTCGTCGCCGGCTCCATCTTGGAGTCCCGTGTTTCGGCAAACCGGATGGCCCAGGCCAGATTGCGGACGTGGACGCTCTCCTCGCCCTGTTCCGCCCACAGGTTCTCCCAGATGACGGACAAGTAGCCCACTAGCTTGTTGAGCGTCTGGGCCGCGCTCAACTGGCCCTCGCCGCGCTTTGCGCGCAGGCTCTTCTTGCTCGCCGCAACCATCGCGCACCTCTCTGAGGGTTTCAAACCCAGCTCGCTGAAGACCCGGTATATGTCTCGGAGGGCCTTGGCCCCCACGTTCTCTGTCGCCACCAGCTGTTCGGGAGTCATCTGCAGCATGTCTTTCAGCGAGATGACTCCCAGTTTTTCCAGCGCATTCACCGCCCGAACGCTGATGGGAAAATTGGCGATTCCTTCTTCCAGGAGCAGCTCGAGCTGCTGCTCTGGATTCACTGCCTCGTTATTCGGCCAGGTTCGGCGGCGAATCTGCAGCATGTCTCAGCCTCCGTCGCAAATCGCAAACGCGCGTTTGCGGCTCGTATCGGTGGATTGCACGTCCGCGACGGCATTACGCCGTCTCGTTGTAGCACGCGGACGTAAATTTACCAAGCGAATCGTGCGCATCGTCGCCGCGTGTGTTTGTGATTTCGGCCTCGCTTCTCCTTTGTCGCCCCTCCTCCTCTCGCATTTCTTCATCGAAGCGTCGAGCGGCCCGCAGCATGCCGTAGCGCTCCGCGGCATAGAACCGGCGGCCGATCCGGAAATTCAGCAGGGCGACCGTTTCGGGAAGCGGGCCGGTCTGCAGCAGCCCCTGTGGGTAGCGGAGGACGCTGCCGGTGAGCCGGGCCAACTGCTGCCGGGTTATCTTGCGGCAGCGCTCGGTCTTGGCGAAGCAGGACCCGGGCAGGCCGAAGTCGAACGATGGTTTCCACTCCCGCTGTTCCGGCCGGCAGATCGTCAGCAGGCGGTGGCAGACCGCCCACGACACGCTCCGGGCGGGGGCCGCAGGAGATGACCCTGTTCGCGAATTACGGGCCTTCGCGCTGGCATTGTCGAGCGCCTCCACGGTGATCCGCCAGTGGCCGCCGAAGACCAGCTGCCGGTGCACGGCCTTGTGGTACAGCTTCCGGGCCGCAGAGAGCCGGTCGAAGAGCTCGCAGAGCGTGATGGCCTCGCAGGGCATCCTCATCCAGGTGCGGGTCGTCATGATATGCAGGCCCTTCGGCTTGCGTGACCGCGGCGAATCGTAGAACGTGCCTTCCAGATCGCGGTACAGGCCCACGACGTGCTCGCGGGCCCAGCACCAGGGACACAGGTCCCGCAGGTGACACGGATGTGGAGGCCGGTAGTCGACACGATGGAGGACACCGACGGACGGGCAGCAGCCTACGAAATAGGGCTGATGGCCGGCTGGCAGCTTGTAGCCCGCCTCGATGAGTGCCAACAGGCGGGCCTGCCAGAGCTTCGAGACGAATCGCGTTTTGCAGAGGATCTCGTGTTCAGAACAGCACTCACCCATGACAGGGCTCAGAGCGTAGCGGACAGTCCGGTAGGCCGTGCCCCGACGGACCGCGAGGAGCCCGGGGTCGTGCAGCGGCGACTCTCGGGGGCTCAGGCTGGTAGCGATCTGACATCCGGCCGTCGGCTCATAGTCAAACATTTTACAAAAATCCGCGATTTCGGCGTAACTCTCTACATAGCAGTCACTTGCGAACTCCGTCATCCCTCAGCAGAGGGGCAAGTTCGTGCTCATTGTTTTTCTACGAACAAACTAGCGGCGATGAGAACCCGCCGCCTTCGGCGTCGTCTTCTCTAGGCTGCGCTACCCAGAGCCCGCTTCGCGGGCTCTCGGCAGCTCGCCTCAGACTTCGCAACACAGGGGCCCGCTTCGCGGCCCCCTGTGCCGCTCGTCTTGTATCGGTCCTCCGCTGCGTCATGATTCCGGCCGCTGCGCGGCCGGAACCATTTGGCAGCTCCGGACCTCTCTTTGTTTTCAGACAGCGCATGATGGATGTTACAAATCAAGCTTCCGCACCGTCACCGAACTCTCACAGGCTGCTTCGCTCTGCTTTTCTTTGCCAGATTGCCGCTACAAACACGCTTTGTAGCCGTCGTCGCAGATTTCGCTCCGGCCTGCTAATCGTCCTCGCCAAACTGCTCGAGGTAGCCGAAGTCGCCGGTGACTGTTTCGTCCGCCTGGCTACTCCTCGCGCTGCGCCTTATTCGCTCGTCCCATTCCTGCAGCGCCCTGTCCTGGTCGCTCTGCCCTCGATGTTCTCGCCTGGCTGCCTCTTTCTCTGCCTCTTTCTCGCCTTCTTCCGTAACCTCCTCGAAATAGCATTCCCTGCAGGCCGGCTTGCTGCTTTTCTCGTTCTCCGCAGTCAGCCAGACACAGTCAGATGGAGCCAATTCCCGCTCACACCTTCGACACCGCAGGGTCCCCACCACGTCGGTTCTCCTTCTTGGCGCTACAGGATTCGCAAGTCCTCGCCTTCCGCGACGATTCCCTCGGAACACGGCCACGTCCGGTGACCGTCTGGCCATTTGACCATCACGCGTATGCCCCGACAGCCGTCGAGCGAGCAGCGCCGTACGCTGCCAGTAACCGTTCCGGCGACCCGCGCGTAATTCGAGCCCCGCCGGCCGTAGATCGTCTTACCCCTCCATGTCTCGACTTGCTCGTCGAGACCAAAGCGCCGTTGTTTCGTTGGGGTCACTGGGCGACTCCCGCCGCGACTGTTCTTCGTTGATTTCCTGCTCTTTGTCATTTGTTTCCTTCGTATTGACCCCAGAAGCCTGGCGTAGTCGTCCTTGTTCAGCCTGCGTTGCTCGTAGGGCGGTACTTCTTTCACCCAAGTGACGGTGACCGTAACTTCGCAGTATGCTTCGTTGGCCCTCCAGATGGCGACGGCCAGCCGTTCGGCCAATTGCTGTTCGGTCTCGCCGCCGGCGAGCTGGTCTTCTCCGTACATGTGCTGAACGGGCCGCGTCTGCTGCGACTTGTCGCACGGCCATTGCTCGGCAAACGACCACTGGCCGCGAGCCGCCTTGTAGATTGCGTCGGCGGCCTCGGGGCGAAACCCCGAAACACGCACCGACATGCCGTACTGTCTACTCATGCTGGTGTCCTTGTTGTGACGCCGCGGCGCCGGCTAGGAAAGCGAATGAAGAGCATCGCCCAGCGTTTCCCAGTCGCGCTGAATCGTGTCGCATTGCTCTTGTGGCACGTCTGCGGGCCACAGGAAAATCCAGACGCGATGGCCTTGCCGCGAGTGGTAGAATTCGAGGAAGACACGCTCGTTCTTCGTGAAGAACTTGTTTCCGGCAATCGCGATCGCTTCCCGCAATACCGAGACGGCCCGCGGAATTCCGAGACTCTCGTGCCGTTCGGCGAGGGTTGTGTTCTCGGTGATTGCCTCAACTTCGCGAATTTGCTCCCGCGAGGGGCCCTCAAGCCTGACCGAGACGCGATAGTCGTTGTCGGCGGTTTCGAAGCACAGCGGCGAATAGACGTCTTTTCGTTCCTCTGCCGCTCTGACTGCCGCGGCCGTGGCCGCGGCGTAGCTTCTACAAGCCTGCAAGCGCTCTTGGAGCCTTGCGATCGTTGCTGCTAGCCGTTCAGTTTCCGTGTGCACTATTCGATCTCGCGAAAAGCGTAGTAGAACCGCGGCTGGTGGCAGAATCCGAGCGACCCCTTCTTGCCGTCGGCCTTGCGCCTGACGACGACGAAGGGGGCCGAAAACCCGATGACGTCGAAATCGCGGGACAGTTCCCGGGTGTCCCAGACCTGCCCGTAAGTCTCCGCCAGGGCCTGTCGCAGCTCGTCGGGGCCTGCCAATTTGGCAGCCATCGCAGCAGCGGTGTTGATCACCGTTGCTGCTTCGCGCCGAAAGTCCTCGGTGGGATCGTCCACGGTGTCCTCCGGGTGGATGGTTTGTACGGGGCTGGCGCACGCTACGGCGAGCGCCCTTGCGTTCTTTCGGGTTCAGCCGGCATCCGGGCCAGGCTGGGCTTCGGAGCGATTCTGGGGTTGCGGAGCGTCGGCAGCTCGCCGGAGCATTTCGACCGTCGTCCAGAGCGGGTGCGTCGTGTCGTCCGCCAGGTCGCAGGATTCGATGTAGTCGTTGAGTTCGTCGGCCGCCCAGCTACATACGATTGCCGGATCGTCTTCGGGCGTCTCCCGGACCTTGCCGTCGAACACGCCGATCATGTCTTCCCCCGGCATTTCGGCCGAGGGCAGGAGCCCGTACAAGTCGAGCAGCAGAGCCACATCCTCGCAGACGTCGCCGCCGGACCATTCTTTGTCCGCGGCGTACAACCATGAGCCGTCGTCTTGTTCGATCCCGTACAGGATCCGCACGATGCCGATGACAATCTTGACCAGCTCGTCGGGGGTCAGATTTGCCGGGTTTCTCATTCTTCGTTGCCCCTCGCCCGCAGTTGGGCGACATTGGTTATGGCCGCGGGTCAGCACCAGTTCTTCCAGCCGATCGACGGCCGGGCCCAGGAACTCGGCCCAGAGCTCGTCTACATCCTCGTCGTGCAGCTGGTTGTTGAGGAAGCGCAGCACGTCTTCGGCGTCCCAATTGCCGCGGTCGACCGCGACCTGGCCAAGGACGCTCAGCAAGCATGCGCTTGTCAGCGCGTCGTGGGTATCGAGACAGTTCGGGCAAGACATGCAGTTCACTCTCCGGTGATGGCTGGCGTCGCGTCCCGCAGCTTCTGCAGGAACTCGCCGACCTTGGGAACCTTGTACGATTCGGCCTCCAGCTTCTCGAAGTCGCGGCGGCCGAGCATGGCCGAATCGAACTCCGCGCCGCTTTGCTCGGCGCTGTCCTTGAACACGCCGGCCAGCCCGGCGATCATCCGGTCGTAATCGCCGATATTCTTCGCCAGAACGGCCAGGTCCCGGGTCTTCCAGAAGCCGCCCTCGTCGCTGACGCGAACCCGGAAACCGAGCTTCTTCAGCCGGTCCAGGACGGCCACGACAGAGAGGTGGGCCCGACAGAAGTTCTCCCAGCCGCCCAGGTCCGGGTTATTGGCGTACTGCGTCTTGCAAAAGGAGGACCATGTGCCGCGCTCGCCGGGAATCCGGTGGGGCTTGCCGCGAAGCAGGCCGCGGACATCCCGGCGGAATTCCTCGTTCTTCGCCAGCTCGATGCCGGCTTCCGCCTCGCCCCGGTACCGGAAGTCCAGGTGACGTTCCAGCGAATCGGGCAACGTCAATTCGACGTGGGGCTTGTCGCGGCCCTGACGATGGCTGAGGTAGCGGCCGGAGACGAGCTGCACAGAGGCCCCGTCTTGCCGCCACAGCGTCCGCAGCGTGTGGCGATACGCTGTCCGGCTAGCCTTCTTCACGAAGCGCCATTTCCGCAGGAACTGCCGGAGAATGGCGGTAGTTTCCGTGCTCGCCCGGTTGTCGAAGACCAGCGACCAGGCGTGATAGGCGTCCTCGCGAGGTTTTCGTGGTTTCCAGGTCGTCGCCGAGAAATGGCAGACCCCGAAGTTCATCTCTTCGCAACCTTCGGCCGGCCAGACGCGCACGGCCCACAGCCGACTGGGCGCCTGATGACGCGAGCAGCCGGGTTCCCACGGTGACGCGATGTAGCGGCCGGCCTGGATCTTGCACCAGTGAAAAGGGTCTTCCGTGTCGTTGTCCGGGTCACCCGCTTCAAAATCGCACTCGCTCCCGCAGAATTCGCCCAGCTCGCTGATTTTGAGAACGGGCAGCGTCTGGGCGTACTGCCGGGCGGCTTCCAGTTTCCGTCGGATGACTTTGGGGCCCCAGGTAGGGTCGGCCTTGAGGTCGTAGTGAATGGTCAGTCCCATGCGTGGTCCTCTTCTTGGTCAAGCGAGTTGTTCCATTTCTTCGTCGCAGTCGCAACACAGCGGCGTTCCGACATGGCCGAGATCGTCTTTGTACGCGGTGACGTACGCGTTGCAGCCAGGACAGCGCCAAACGGTGTACGGTCCTGCCGCGAACAGTTCTAGCCATTCGTTGTATCGAGCCTGGCCGGGCTCTCTTGCCTCTTCCAGGTTTCCGTGGACGTCGCGTCGGCGTATGATTCCGTCCCCGTCAGGCAGTTCGATGCGGCTTCCGTCGCTCAGCCGGAACGCGCCGTCTTCGTCGAAGCGATCGTCCGGCGATCGTTCCAGCAGCAATTCGAGATCCGTGATGGCGATAAGGGTCTCGGAGGCGCGGGCTTCGAAGATCTCCTTGGTGGGCGTCTGCGGGTTCTGCCGCATGACGCGAAGGTACTCTTCCGCCTTCGCGCGGTACTTGGCAATCAGCTTCTCGACGAGCGTTCGGCAGGGGTCGATGTTGGTCGTCATTGCGTTGTCGTGTTTTCAGAGTGTACCGGGGTCTTCGAGTTGCGGCGTTTTCACACGCGCGGGGGAAAAAGTCAAGCTGAAATCCGCGACGGGCCGCGCGGCAAGCGCGGCCCGTCAGCCAGCGGGAGTTACCCGTGATCCGCGAACCGATGACTGTTCTGGTTCAGCGGGCAGGCGGCCCACTCGGCCGCGCTCATGAAGAACGGCTTTTTGCCGTCACGGGCGCGGCGAACGGCCGCGGCTTTGACCCCGGGCTTCATGTCCGGGTGGGCGTGCAGGAGCTGCCACGGGCGGACCCGTTTGGTCACGGCGACCTTTTTCGCGTAGCTCCGCGGCGGCGCCAGGCCGGGATCGAGGTAGGAATGGCCGCAGCGGGCCATGGCCGCCAGAAGCTCCGGCGTGGTGCGGCACGTTCGTCGCCGCTTTTTACCAAGCCGGAAGCGGACCATCACCATCGGGGAGGTGTCCGCGTACTCGATGCAGTCGAGGACCTCGATCCGCCGGCGGCAGGCGAGGGCGGCGTAGGCGCCGAAGATGGTCGCCTGCGTGTACTTGCGCATGCCCCGCATCAGGGTGAACATGGTGCGGCCTTCGGGGAGGCTCCGCTCCACGAGCGGCCAGCTGGCCGGAGAGTGCAGCGCCTTCACGAGGCGGTTGTTGCGGGCCATCGTCGACAGGGTGATGGCCACGACGGCGTCCGGGGCGAAGTACTGCTCGTTGCTCACGAGCCAGTGGCAGATGCCCGGCGTGAGCTGGTTGCAGAAATCGAGAAATGCGAAATCAACCAGCTCCCCGGGGGCCAGGGCCCCGAACAGATCGCACTTTTCCAGGTGCTCGTTACGGAGGGTGACGTTGCGGAAGCCCAGCCGTCGCAGCTCACAGAGGATATGGACGGCAAGCTGGGCGTCTTTCTCGAACACGATCAAATGGGTCTGCGTAGTCAGGCGGCCCGTAGAGAGGCCTTCGCGCACATCCAGCAGGTCCCGGCCCGGCAGCAGGATGCTGCAAGCGGACGGGGTCGGCGTCCCTGCGCCCGCGAATTGGAGCGCAACGCTCCGGGCGGCCATTTTGTAGGGCCGCGGCGCATCGGGATTGTAGGTCATCGAGAAGGGAGAAAAAGCGACATCGCGCGGCAGGCAGGCAACCCGCCGGGAGGAACGATTGCTACGGGTGTCGCTTTCACCGTCCGGGTGATGCAAGGGGGTCACGGCGCGTGCGGGCCGCGAAGTAGCGTTGCGAATCAGACATCGTCGATGTCTTCGATTTCGACGTTCGTGAAGGCGGCAACCCGGGGCACGCCGTCGGAGGAGACGTCGAGCTTGAAAATCGCATCCTGGCCGCGATCCAGGTTCTCTTTCCAGTTGATCCGGGCATCCCGGAGGCGGTCCCTGGGACAGGAGTACGGCCCGAACAGCTCGATCTCGGTCATCCCGGAGATGACGAGGTTGTAGTAGCTCATGCTTTGCGCTTTCTTTGTTCGCGGTAGCTTTTCCAGATTTCCAGGTCGAACTCGGCGGGCGTTCTGCCCGCCTCGTCGGCCAGACGGAGGAAGATCTCCTCCAATTCCCGGTACCTCTTGCCGGCGGCCGGCGTCGACTGCGGGGCCGGAAAGCCCCGGTCGCGGAGATATCGCAGCACGTGCGTGTCGAGACCGGCGCAACGGGCGCCGGGCCGGGTGCGCAGGATGAAGCAGCGGGCGGTCTTCGGCCCGACGCCGTGCAGTTGTTCCAGCTCCTGAGCGGAGCAGGCGCGGAGGTTGAGGCCGCTGCGGCACGCCGCGAGCATCCCCCGCGCCTTCGTCGTGTAGCAGCCGATCCCGTGCCGCCGCAACCGGGCGGCCAGGTCGGCTTCGGAAAGGTCTCCCAGAAGGAGAAACGGCCCGCGAGGCGCCTCGTCGGGCCGCTCCTGAAGCAGCTCGGCGAACAGGGCACGCAGGCCCTTCACCACAATGTCGGCGGTCTTGCCGGCGACGGCGATCCAGAACAGGAGTTCGTATTCCAGCTGGGAGTCGTCGAGCGTGTAATCGGTCTTTTCGGCGGGATCGACAATCAGCATGACTTGCGAAGATGGGTGATGGTCGTCCCGACGCAGGTTCCAGTCCCTCTGCTTACGCGCGTAAGCAACTCAGTCCGGCAGGGCACCGAAGTGCCGCAGGACGTCCTGCCGCATGAAATCGACCAGGGCCGGGAACTCGCACGCGAACAGGGTGTACGTGTGGTCGACGAGCGGGTTGGTGGGCACGACGACGCCCACCTCGACCTTGACTCCCTTGTTCCTGCGGGCGAAGTCGAGCGCGTATTCCACAGCGGCCCCGAAGTCGGTGGGCCTGTATTCCGAGACCCGAGGCTCCTCGGGGAAGTTCAGGACGAGCTCATAGACGAGCTGGGGCTTCTTTTTCTTCGGCGTCTTTGCCATCCTCTTGTCCCTGCTTGGTTGTAGCGGTGATTTCCCGGACTAGCTGGCGGAACCGGGATTCCGGCGTACCGGCCTGGTAGGCCAGGGGATGCCGGGTCCGGACCAGCCAGTCATCCACCGCTGCCCGTTGTTCGGCGGGGGCCCAGAGCCAGACCCAATCGATTCCCCGCTCGCCCTCCCGCCGGAAACGGTCCACGGCGGCAGCTGCGAGGACGGGAAGCGGCGGATTCTCGGATTCGCTCATTCTTCCTGGCCTATCGGGTTCTGGGTGTAATAGGAAACGGTTGCTGAGATCTCTCCCTCGAGCACGGTCTTCGCGAAGTCGCTGCCGAGGTAGCCCCAGCAATAGTCTTCGCTGACGTACTCCTTGTCGGCGTCGAAAACCTCGACGCACACGCCCCACGCATCGCCGGCAAGCCACTTGTTGTACTCGTCCACGGCCTGCTGGGCGTACGTCACGGCCTTCTCTCGCGTCTTGGCGGTCAGCTCTTCTTCGTCGAGCCGCGTCTTCAGCCGCCTGGCCGCGGCGCGGGCTGCGTTTAGGGGATTCGTGCACCGCAGGCTCTTGGACGTGCCATCCGGCAGCGTGTAGCCGTAGAAGGTCGGATAAAGCACAGTCCCGTCCTTTTCGACTCGCGGGTGCCGGCAGGGCAACGTGATGCCGAGCAGCGACTCGGCCGCCGTCCGCCGGATGTGGTCCAGGCACGCCTGGTCGGGGACCCACACGCCGGCCACGAATGTCACGTCCCACCGTTCGTCGGGGAAGAAGCGGCCGGATCCGGTCAGACGCCAGCACTCGCCAGAGTGGTCGTAGACATCCAGGGGGACCGCGAGAGGCGCGTGGCAGAGGCGGACGCTGCCGTATTCGGCGTACGTCCAGCCTTTCACGAAGTGATCGGCCACGTGCTCCCAGAACCGGTCCGCAGTCCGGGAGCCCTGTCGGCGATCGTAGATCTTCCCCATCCCGTCACAGTCGTCCAGCGGATGTGGCGGGTCTTCGTCGCGGACCAGGTAGCCTACGACCCAGCTGTCGTCGGGGAGCTGGTGGAGGATAGGCTCGCACACGCAGCTGGGACTGCGGGAAACCTCGAAGTCGTTAACGCTGTAGCTGGTGCGCTTTCGAATGGTTACGGGCACCTAATCGTCCTCCTCCACTGCGTGCGTTTCGTCCGGGTCGGCCACGTAGACGTCGTGCAGATTGCCCTCGTCCAATTCCCAGGTAGTCAGCTTTTCGCCCCAGCGGCCGGCGAGCTCGAGCGCACCCGCATTGGCTTCTTGCTGACTTGCGGCTTCAACGACCACGCGGGTCGATTCGGACGCGTCTCGTGCCAGCAATACCGAGTATTTCGGCATCAGAAAACCTCCCACGCCAGCTTCTTGTATTCTTCTTCCAGCGCAATGAATTCTTGCCGCGCGTCCTCTGGCGTCACCTCCATGTCGTCATAGTCAAGGACGCTCAGCTCGAGCGGGCAGTCTGCCCGGACGGCCTGTACGACGCCGCCGCGGACCAGGACGATCACACGAGGCAACGACTGCGGCGAGGGGGGCGGAGTCTGGGGCGCCAAACCAAGCGCTTCGATCGCAAACGCCGCTTCTGTTTCGGAAAGAGGCAACTCGGGCCCGCCGTAGGCGAGATAGTCAACCAGACAGACCTTCTCGACGTGGTGTTCCTCGATTTCTTCTTCGAACGGCTCAGACCGGTCGTCGCGAAACGTCTGGACGGCCTCCTGGACGTCGTCGGCCGAGATGTCGTAGATCGGACGGGACGTACAGCTGGTCACGAAACGGTAGCAGGGCATGGCTTCTCCTTTTTACACATCGGTGGGCCGGTCGTCTTCGCCCGCCTCCTCTTCGTCTTCTTCCGGCGGGCACTCGGCGATGTCGGCGGACCGGATGCGCCAGGTCTGCCGCTCGGGCCCGCCGGGATTCTGGTAGTCGAGCGTGTCGAAGTAGACCTCGCCGCTCTTGTGGTCGTTGTCCTGGATCACATCGACGATTGCCAGGTCGCCGGAGTTTGCTGCCCGGGACAGGGCGACGTAAATCAGGTCGAGGACGTTTAGCTGGGTAAGCACAGTTTGCTCCGGATAAAGCGTCTGCGGGTTCGTCGCGTCGGTTTGATGCTGGTGCGCGGGCGGCCGGGCTGCCGTAACCAGTCGCGAATGCCCAGTCTCGCGACCACCGGTTCGACAGTGCGATACGAGCCGAGCCAGCGACGGCTGAGCGACACGCCCACGGCCGCGATGCTCCGCCACGGCAGTCTCACGAGCCCCTCCCTGATGCGGACCTTCTCACGCCACGGTGAGTAGTCGTACTCTACGAAGGGGTCGTGCGTGCCGTGACAGGTCCCGCCGCGGTAGGTGTAGCACTTCGCGTGGTCGGGACAGCGCCATTCGAAAGAGCCGCCGGAGGCAAACACGACATGATTGGCCCAGGTCCCCTCGCTCAGTTTCGGCAGGTCGGCGGGGTCTGCGCTTTCGTTATCGGCCAGGTCCGAGTGGTAATCGACGTTGACGACCGCATTGCACTCGCTGGCGTTGATGTGAGGAATCAACAGGTGATGGTAACGGACGACCCGGATCGGCAGGCGAAGCGCGAATACGCGATTGAAGAACGCCGTGGCCGCCTCCTGGGTTCCCTCCGGTGGCCGGAAGTCGTAACCCCAGTAGTCGAGGTCGATAGACAGGTAGACCCGCCGGCGCCGGCCGTTGCTATTGTGTCGCATGTCGGCCCTTCGCTGTTTTCCGTTTCGGGGCCAGGTCGTCCAGCGTCGGGAGAGGCTGGTTGGCGATGGCCAGGCGGGAGTCGCCGGCTATGCGATCCGCCAGTCGGTGCAGGGCGAGGACGTTGCGGGGAATCCAGTGGAAGGTGACCTGAATGGCCTTGCGCTTGAGACTGTCCAGCAGGGTCCAGAGTTCCAGATTGGCTCGCCGGTACTGCTGGTAGTTTCCGCAGTCGGCGAGCACTTCTGAGTCGGTGAGCACTCGCACAATCGAGGGGCGGTCGGTAGGCAGCCGACACGCATTGGCGATCCACAGCAGCGGCTGGATAACGGCCATCATCTCGGCGACGTTATTGGTGCCATGCGAGAAGCCGCCCCAGAAGCGGAGCGGGCCGTCGGCGCCGCGCAGGAGGAGAGAGCTTCCCCAGCCGCACGCGTTGTGCCAGCTTGTGCCGGAGCCATCGCCGATGAGCAGGTAGTCCCAGTCGTCGGCAACGCCCAGGCAAGTGAGGGCCTCCTCCAGGGTCCTGCAGGAAAAGAGACGCTTGGCCAGGTCCTGGCGCTCGGGCGAGTACGCTTTTACCATCGTGAACTCCGGCGGAGGAAGGGAAGGAAGGCGCCCGGGCCGCCCGGGCGCCTTCGCGTACGGTGGTCGCCTCAGGCCCGTGCGGGCGGAGACAGTGACGCTGGGTCGTCGCCATCCTCGCAGGTGTCCGTCGCGTCGGGAATTGCCGTGTCCCAGTCGCGAGGCGTGCGGCTCCAGGCGTGCAGCAGGTCGTTGCACAAGTTGGCGCCTCGCGTCACTGCCAGCCACCACACCGGCAGCGCGTACACCCACGACACCAGGCAGCCGAGGCCGACCAGGATCACCATTGCGGCGGCCACCCAGTGGGACAGACAGAACGGGCAGAGCAGCAGCTCGCCGGCCAGGCGGAGCGGGCGAGGCCCGTCGCAGGTGCTCCAGCGGAACGCCCGGGCGCGGGCCGGGGCGAAGAGGCTGCCGTGATGGAAGACTTCTACGGCCTGACAGGTCGCCAGGGCCGCGAGCACGAGGTGGGCGAGCAGGAAACTGAGCATGGGACGCCTGCGAGGAAAATGGTTGGTGAGTCAAACGAGGAGATAGTGAAACGGTCTTCGGGAAAAAGGTCAAGCGAAAATCGAGTCAGCAGCTGCCGAACACCGCCGCCATCGCACAGAGGACGGCGATGATAGCGAACAGGGGGGTGACGCTGCCGGATACCACCGCAGCGATGACCCCGGCCAGAAGCCAGAAAAACCACATGCTGCCCGACATTTCCACGGAACGCTCCTTTCCCGCCCGGCTCTTCGCTTTGGTGTAAAGCTAGCGCCGGCGTAGACTTAAAGTAGTCTTCCAGACTAGACAAGACCCCGCATCCGGCGAGGCGAAACGACAAGGATGTCAACAACCACACGCGGCACGGACGCCGCGGCGATTGCGAAGCTCGATACAAACGCGCGTTTGCGGCAGGCCCTTGCGAAGCTCGGCAGGGGTCCTCTTCCGACCCTCAAGCCGCTGCTGCCGCTGTTGCTCAATCTGCGCGGCAAACCCTATACGATCGACGATCACTTCCCCTTCGAGCCGTTCTTCGCCACGAACATGCCGCGGCAGGCGGTGTGGCGCTGCGGAAGGCAAGTAAGCAAAAGCACCAGTTTATCTTCGCAGGGGACAATCCAGAGCAACAGCTTGCCCTTCTTCAACACGTTGTTCGTTACGCCCTTGTTCGAAATGGCGCGGCGGTTGTCAGCGAACTACGTCCGGCCGTTCATTGACCAGTCGCCAGTTCGCCGACTGTTTTGCGACTCGTCAACGAACAATAGCGTGCTGCAGCGCAGTTTCCGGAATCACTCCGCGATGTATTTCTCGTTTGCGTTTCTAGACGCAGACCGCACGCGGGGTATCCCTTCGGACAAAATAGTGCTGGACGAGTCAGTTCGGATCGGTACGTCGATATCAACTCCGCGCGGAACGTGCCGCGTGGAATCCTTGCGCCCCGGGGAAACCGTATATGCCTTTGATGAACACGGATGTCTGCAAACAGATGAAGTCGTCGCCAGTTCCGACCACGGCGTACGAGACTGCTTCCGCATCGAGCTCAGCGACGGCTCCGCCGTTGAAGCCACAAGCGACTCGTACGTCGCCACAACTGCTGGATGGCGCCGTGTTTCAACGCTCATCCGAGACCTTGTCGCCACGGCAGATTCAGCTGTTGCTGGGCACGATGCTCGGCGACGCAGACATGCAGGTCCCGAAAACGCTGCGAGGCAGCCTGCAATACCGAAACAGTCATTCCTACAAACAACACCAGTACAGCGTAGCGAAGTACCGGGTCTTGCGATCGTTCGTGAACAAGCTTCCCGCGAAGAGGAAGAACAGGGGCTTCGGGGAATGGTTGAGCGTCTGGCAGACGCGGAATTGTCCCGAATTGCGTCCTATCGCCTGCTTGTGTCTCCACGAAGGCAAGAAACGAGTAACGCAGGCCTGGCTCGATCAGCTGACCTGGGAGGGCGTGGCCTGGTGGTTCGCAGACGACGGCAGCCTGTCCGGAAGAAGCGCGATATTTCACACGGAGGCGTTTTCGCAACAAGAAGCAGAACTCCTGGCTTCCTGGCTGACGCAGAAGGGTATCGACGCCAAAGCGACGGGCATCGTCAGTCGTCGCGACCGGAAACGGCTCTACTGGGTAATAACGCTAACGGTAGACGCCACTTACAGCTTGTTCGAGAAGATCAAGCCCTTTGTGCCGAGGCCGATGCGGTACAAGTTGCAGCTTCCGCCGAAAACCGACGTCCTGACCTGTCACTGGTGCCGCCGGGAGTTCGTTCCCGTGCCGATACAGCGTCGCTTCCAAGCGTCGGCGAGGCGGCCGTGCTGTGGAGACGAGGCCTGCAGACGCAAACGGCATCGGCAGCTCAACGAGAAAATGCTTGCCAAACCGGACAAGCGGGCCGAAAAGAACGCCCGGCAGCGCCAACGCTATCACGACGATCTGGAAGAATCGCGGATCCGGGGGCGGGAAAAGGCGGCGGAATACCGCAAACGGAATCCGGAAGTGTGCCGGCGAGCCAAGCAGAAGCGCCTGGCCAAGAAGCGTGCCGCAAGACAGGCAATGCCCTGGGCATGTCAGCGCTGCGGACTGGCGGAACCTCGCGGAGACCGGGATCCCAAAACGAAATACTGCGCGGAGTGTCGCGTCGTCGTCACGAGGGAAATCAAGCAGAAACACGCCTCGAGGAGGCGAGCATTGTCCGTGTCTCGTACGCTGGACAGCATCGCGTCTTCGACATTGAGACTAAACGATACCGCACCTTCTTTGCGGGCGGTATAGCCGTCCACAATTGCCAGGACTTCGACCCCGCGCTGTTCCCGATCATCGCCGAGACCTTATCGGCCTCGCCCTGGAAGCTGAAACAGTTTACGGGGACTCCCAAGACCCTCGACGGCCCGCTGGAGAAGCTCTGGCTGGATTCCTCTATGGCCGAGTGGGTGACCCGCTGCGAGGCCTGCAAGCACCAGAACATCCCCTCGCTGGACCACGATCTCGACAAGATGATCGGCCCGGAGATCGTCACCCGAGAGATCAGTGAGCGATATCCCGGCGTGGTCTGCGCGAAATGCTCCCGGCCCGTTTATCCTCGGACGGGCCGCTGGGTCCATCGCAACCCGGAGCTTCGCTATGAGTTTGCCGGCTACCATGTGCCGCAGATCATCATGCCCATGCACTACGCCGACCCGGCGGCGTGGGCGATCCTCTTGGGCAAGCGGCAAGGGGCCAACAACACCCCCATCAATGTCTTCTACAACGAAGTCTGCGGGGAATCGTACGACACCGGGGCCAAGCTGGTCTCGCTGACGGAGCTGAAGGCCGCGGCCGTCCTCCATGAGAACGACTACGCCAAGGCCCTGGCCACGCTGGGCAACTACAAGCGGCGGGTTCTGGCGGTCGACTGGGGCGGCGGCGGGGACGACTGGGTCAGCTTCACCACGGCGGCCGTCCTGGGCATGCTCCCGAGCGGCAAGATCGACGTGATCTTCGGCTGGCGGTCGCTGAGCCCGCACGACCATTTCGGCGAGGCCAAGCGGCTTATCAAGCTGCTAGTCGACTTTCGCTGCTCGCACCTGGTACACGATTACACGGGCGCTGGGAACCTGCGGGAGACGATCATCACGGCCGCCGGCGTGCCCGCGTCCCGCCTGATCCCCGTCTCGTACATCCGCGCCGCCGCGGGTCCGCTCATGCGGTGGTACCCGGAGAACCCGAACACGGGCCAGCGGTCGCACCATAGGCTGGACAAGGCCCGCTCGCTGACCCTGACCTGCAACCTCATTCGCAAGCTGTGGCTCCGGTTCTTCGCCTACGACTACAAGGGCTCCGGCCAGGCGGGCCTGCTGCACGACTTCCTGGCCCTGGTCGAAGACGAGGTCGATAGCCGGACGGGCAGTAACATCTACACGATCATCCGCAACGAGCGGGTCGGCCCCGACGACTTCGCCCAGGCCGTGAACATCGGTGTCTGCGCCCTGTACTACCAGGAGGGCCGTTGGCCGGACCTGGCCGAGATCGAGAAGCTTTCGCTGACGACTGAGCAGCTGGACGCTCTGAACCCGGTGGGCCATATCAACTGGGACGCGATGAGCTGAGCGCCTGGCGGAGGACGATCCGGCGACGGGCCGTTCGTCGCCGCTCGCCGGAGGAGACGGCGGATTCCTTGCCGCGGAGGACCGGCCGGCGGCCTTGGTGCCGCTCGGCGCGGGGCAAGCGCAGCCGACACCATTCCGCCAGCCCTTCGGCTTCGCCGGTGTTGCCCTGGTGGATCGCGGCGCGGAGCCGCCGTTTCATCCGGCGGGTCGGGGCGAGGTCCTTTTCGCCGACGGCCACCCCCGTGACGATGCGACGGCCGGCCCGGGCGTCATACACGTGGGTCTTGGCCTCGGCCAGCTCGAAGCCGGCCGCGCGGACCAGCTCGGGGATCGCCGCAAGGGCCGCCTGCAGCGTCTCCTGGTCATTGCAAGAGAGGGTCAGGTCGTCCGCATACCGCGTGTAGACGGCAGACCGGTCTCCGTGTCGCTTGAGCCAGCGCATGATGGCCCGGTCCAGACGGGCGGCGGCCAGGTTGGCGACGGCGGGCGATGTGGGCAGGCCCTGCCGAGGACTGCCTTCGACCAGTACCTGGTCGAGGATCTTGACGGGCAGCCGCGGCAAATGCTCCTCGGTAACCGTATCGAAGAAGTCCTTCAGATCGAAGGTGGCCGTGTAGGCTTTGCCGATGTGCAAACGCGCGTTTGTAACCGGGCTCCGTCCGGGGACGAAGCCGTGCATGACGCCGGGAAGGCTGGCCGACTGTGCACGGCGGGTGAGCTCCGGAAGGAGGGCGCGGAGGGCCTTCTTCTGGGCGCCCGTGGGCACGTAGATCAGCCGCGTTTTGCCGTTACCCTTTGGAATGAGCACTTTTCGCACGGCGTGAGAACTCCCGCTTGCGTGTTTTCGGCAGACGTGGCGCCTTGTGCGTCGCGGTCCGCTCTTGCTGGGCTCCTCGCGAGGAGGAGCGAAGCGACGGAGAGCGGAGGAGCCCGCAAGGCTGGACTGCGTCGCACGAGGCGACATCCTCCGACCATCGCTGTCGCCGGCCCACCAGGCCACGGCCGCCCGGCGAATCGCGCGGGCAGCGCCGACGACGTCAAGGCAAGCTCTGCCAAGTGGACGCCTCTTCTCTGTTCTCCTGGTTCCTTCTCTTCCTCGCGGCAGACGGTGAAGGCTCGTGGCGGAGCGGCTTGCGTCGAAGACGTCCGCGGCGGAGGAGCCCGCGACGGAGCTGCGGTGTCTTCGAGCAAGAAAGCGAAGTCACTGAGCCTTCGCCCTCACGCTCACGCTGTCGTCGGCCCAAAAGGTTCCAAGCGCCCGGCGAATCGCGCAGGCAGCGCCGACGACATTCTGGGCAAGCTCTGCCAGGGTGGTTGCCTCTTTCTCTCTTCCAGTTCGTTCGGCAGACGGGCGAGGCCTGAGGCCATCCACGCAGGTAGACCGGCGACGCGAGCAACGCGAGCGGGCAGTCCGGGCTGCCCGCGTGGAGGCTGCAAGGCGTCGCCCCTCGTAGACGTCGTCACCGGGTTTCGAACTCGGCCGCCCGGCGAAACGCGCGGGCTGCCCCGATGACGTACAGGCAAAGCTCTGCCAGGGTCGGGTCTTCGTTCTGCTTCATCACGGTAGACGGTGAGCCGGAGCGAGTCACAACTACGGAGGCTGCCCGGTCGGGAGCCGCACGGACGCGGCGAGCGACGGGCGCCGAAGTAGTTGCAGCGAGCGAAGAGAACCCTCACAACGCCCTTGCTGGCGGGCCACAAGGCTTACGCGGCGCCCGGCGAAGCGCGCGGGCAGCACCGCCAGCATGTTCGGCAAGCTCTACCGGGTGATCGTTTACAAAATCAAGCACGGATTTGTCAATTGCAGGCAGACGGTGAAGCGGGATGTCCGACAGATCCTCGTCTCAAGCGGAGCGCTCCGCGCGGAGCGGAGACGGGATCTCTCGGACATAGCGCGAACCCTCGGGGTCGCGGTCGCCGGCTCGAACATGATATGCGCCCGGCGAAACGCGCGGGCCGCGCCGACGACGTCTGGCTAAGCTCTGCCGGGTGTTTTCTTCAGCCGTTACTCTCCGTCGCGGGGTCAAGGAGCTCCAGTTTCGCAGCGAGCAGGTCGCACTCGCGGCGCAGCTCGCGGTTTTCTCGGAGCGCGGCGGCCAGCGGGTGTCGCGGGCACTGCTTGATATGTTCGGTCAGGGCGTCGTGATTACTCGCCGGCGTGCCGGGCGGATAAGCCTGGCCGCAATACACGCAGGTGAGGACACAAGACTGGCTCTGGATTGCCTTGCGTTCCTTGAGCAGGCGCTCCCGCTCGGCGAGGGCCTCGGCGATTTCGTCCAGGACCGCTCCGTTGGAGAAGTCCCGATAGGTCAACGTCTCGAAACTACGAAGGGTCATGGGTTCGGGCATACGTTGTCCTTACGCGCGTTTGCGAGGAGAAGAGGGAATACGGCGGCAAGGCCGGCCGGGCCGGCCAGTAGCCGGTGAGCCCTTGCTGTCGGGACAAGAATACTCGAATCAGCCGACGATACGCAAGCGGTTTTCGCGGTCCAGCAGCGAGTAGACCGTCGACCACCACCGCTCGCTGACCAGCCAGCCTTGCTCGCTTTGACCGGTCAGAGCGTCGGCGTCCAGCAGCAGATCGGTGATTCGGAGCGGGTCCGGTAGCGGCAAGCGATGCTTGGCACACAGCTGGGCCAGCGCGTCGCGGGGAATGAGAACGCCGCCATCCCCGGTTCGCAGCAGCTTCGGCCGCGCTTTGTCGCTCTCGTAGCCTTCAACCTCGAGCAGCAAGTCGCGGCTTTGCAGGAAGTTGCGGAGGAGCTCCACGAGGGCCACGGGCCATCCCTGGCTCCGGTCCGGCAGAACGATGTCGCGGGCCGCCCTCACGACGTCCTCCGGACCACCGCCGCGGCCCACGAACCCGGCCAGATCGTCCAGCACGCTGTCGAACCAGCTGTTCGCGTTCCGGGTCGCCAGGGCCATCTGCCGGGCGCAGAGATCTCTCAGGTAGGCCGGCACGAGGCGGCTCGTTGTCGGCGCACACGCCTGCGGCAACACAACCAGGGCCGGCTGGCAGATGATCGTCCAGCCGCCACGCAGGCACAGGGCCGCGCCGGCGAGCAGCTCGGCCTCGGTGATCGCCAGGCGGCCGGCCTCGCTTGCGGCCGTCCACCAGGCCAGGCGGAGCTGCTTCTGCTGTTGAGCGATGGCCGGCGTCTCAACGAAGATAGGCCAAGCGTGTGCCTGTTCCCGCTCTAGGACGCTCTCCGAAATCTGCGGCACGAGGCGCACCTGCTCGCAGCCGGCGGCGGTCGCCACTGCCCGGCCAACACGCGAGGCGCCGGCGCCGCAGAGGCAGATTCCACTGGGCGGCTGCCGGTAGGCCGGCGCCAGGATATCGGCCAAGAGCGCCGCCAGCGAGGCCCAGTATGCCGAGGCTGCCGCGGATTCTGCGGGGCCGGCCAGCTCTGCGGGCAGCAGGGTATCCGGCGGACGCAGTCGGCCGGCCGGGTGCTCGCCAGGGATCGAGATGTCCGCGTCCGGCTCTACTCGTCCGTTGGAAGCAATTGCGAAACTCGGCAGGACGAAACGGCTCTTGCTCTCCTGCCAGCCGAGCCTGCCGGTCGCACTGACCAGGCGGGGCCGGTGGAACTGCGTCGCCAGCAGGACGGCGCCCGTGGAAAGGGTGGGATTGAAGCGGAGCAGGCCTTTGCCCCGGGCCAGGAGCAGGTCCCGCATCCAGGCGAAGGTCTTGGTCTCGACGACGGCTTGCGGCTCGCAAAACGGCAGCGCTTCGCCCTGGAAGTGGATGACGCCGTCGTAGTAGACGTCGCCGCTTTCCTCGTGCCGGATGACCCGCCGGATCTCCAGCTTCCCGTCGCAGATCAGCTCCGACTGCCCGTTGCGGCCGAGCCGGAGCCAGCCGTTCGGCGCTTCGGTGATCCGACTCGCGCCGTAGACGACCGTCTTCTTGGCGACGGCCCCTGCCACGATGTCCTCGATGCGCTGGCTGGTCTTCCCCCGGCAATGCTCTCGCAGCTTCTGCACGTCCGCTCCGCCGAAGTCCAGCTGGAAGAGGATCTCTTCCACCGCCGACTCCGGCAGCGTTCCCAAGCAGTCTGAAATCGCCTCCGGCCAGGGGCGGGCCGTCTTCCGGACCGACCGGAGGACGTCTTCCGTCGTGCGGTGCTGCAGGAACTCAAACAGGCCGCCCTCGTTGCGGGTTTTCGTAAAACCCCAGGTCGAGACCTCGGCGCCGCTGTACAGGATCTGCCGCACCGCCGCGGCCGTCAGCAAGGGCGCCCAGAGGATGATCTTTTGCCCCCGGAAGATCTGCCACGCCTCGCGGGTCCTGCCGATGGTCTTGCGGGAGGAGGCCCGGTCCAGCCAGGCAACCAGCGGCAGCGGCAGGAGCGACCCGCCGAAATGCCGCAGCTGGAGCCGCAGGGCCAGCAGCGGGTCCCCCAGGCCGATGACCGTGTTGTGAAACCGTCTGGCGGCCTCCAGGACCTGCGGATGGTAGTGCAGGCCGGCGTCGAACAGGTAGTATCGGGCCTCGCGGTCTTCCGGCAGCAGCCTGCGCTTCAGGACCCGCCTCAGCACGTAGTCTTCGTCCGGTCGGCCCTGCCGGCCGATGAACAGCAGCGAGCTCAGGCGCCCGGGCAGGTCGTAGAAGGGGAGGGCCAGCACGGTGTCCCAGCCCCGCCCCTTGAAGACGCGGTCGCTGTTGCGGTTGGACGAAGATCGTGGCCGGTCGGACCGGACGCAGGCTCCGGGCTGGAAGCACTGTTCGACGTCGAACGCGGCCAGGGAGCCCAGCAACTGGCCCGGCCCGGGGGCCCAGCGGTCCCCGGTGGCGTCGCAGCGGAGGCGCAGCTTTTCTAGCAGGTTCTGCGACGTCGTGCTATGATGGAAACAGCGCCGGGCCTGTTCCCACAGTGCCCGCACGCGAGCCCGGTGGTCCGGATGGTAGGCCTGGTAAGTCGCAATTTCCGCCTCGGACACTGCCAGGTCGAGCCCGCGGGATACGAGCTTTCGGATGGCGGCGGGCAGCGACAGATTCCACCGCCAGGCGGCCAGTTCCAGCATGTCGCCGCCTCGCTGACAGACGGGGCACCAGAACCAGTGGCCGAGGCAAGCTGAGTCCTGGAAGATCTCCAGGCGGACGCCGCGACACCCGGGGCAAGTCGCCCTCGCAGAAAGCGAGGGGGACGCGTGTTCCAGCTCCAGGAGGTCTAGCAGCTGCGTCCAGGATACACGGGAATTCAGAGAAGAGGGATCGGCCATGCCCGTTTCTGACCAGACCGCGGATGTCAATTTGCGGGAGCTGTACTATTACTCCAAACTATACGACCTGCCGGAGTACGTCAAGCAGGCGGATGCCGCGGCGCTGTGCGATAGCGCGTCCCACCGCGAGCTGCCGTCGACGATGTTTGCGGACGTGAAGGACCGGCGGTTTCCGATCAATACCAAGGCGGCAACCTGGCTGAGCTGGCTGCACTTCGTCGAGAAGAAAGCCGAGCTGCATCCGAAGATTGCCGGGTGGATTGAGGATCGCCTCGAGCAATTCGCCCGGTACCACGGCATCGAGCCGGACGTCGCCGGGCTCAGGGAGAAGCACGCCGAGCTGCATCGCGACGGGCTTGCGCAATTGCCGGACAGCACGTTCGCCCTGGTGTGGGCGGGCGAGAACGGCACCAAGGAGCGACGCTACCCGCTCCGCAACCCGAAGGAAGTCCAGGCAGCAGCCACCTGGTTCGAGCAGTACCGGGACCACTTCGCGTTCCCGGATCGGCAGACGATCGCAACGAAGATCCTGGACAAGGCCGCCGCGCTCGGAGCGATGTTGGGGGACGAGCTGGACGACGTGCTCCAGCGACAGGCCGGCCGCGGGGTCTACGATCCGCAGGAGGCGGCTGCCATGCTCCGCAACCGGGCCAAGGCAGCGGTCACCAACTGCAGCCAGGAAATGCGGCAGGGGATGCTCAAGCTCGCCGAAGCCGTCGAATCCACGCCGCAGCTGGCGATGGACCCGGCGACCACGGCGGAACTCTGCAAGACGGTGGACATGTTCGATCGGACCACGAAGCTGGCCGGCCGCTATGACGCCGACGGGCTGTCCCGGCCGGAAGACGTCCTGTTCAGGGGGACGCTGAAGGCGGCGGCGCAGTTCGTCAAGGACGCGGTCGAGCTGACCAACGGGGCCGTGTTCGAGCAGGACCAGCTCGGCAAGCTGACCCTGAGGGACGTCCGGGACCTATTCGGCGAGGAGCTGGCCGGGGCGGTGTCCGACGGCCTGGAAGTGCATCCCGAGAAGATGGCCACGCTGGCCAGGACCTTGCCACGCCCGGACGCGGATACACTGGAGCGTCTGATGGCCGAGGCGGGGGAAAGGCCGCGGGCCAAGCAGGCAGGGACCCGGGAAGGGCTCTCTCGCGCGCAGTTGCAGACGCTGGCGAGGATCGCCGACGCAGCCGCGAGTTAGGAAGTGGCTCCAGAGAAGCAGAGACAGTCAAACGCCCGGGCCCGTTGCCCGGGCGTTTTCGTTTTCTTCACGGCTCGAAATCCGCGAGCCACGCGTGGTGGTGCGGACAGCACAGCGTCACCTTACCGTCCTCGTCGATGACGGTCTCCTGGCTGTCCCAGTCCACTTGCGTTTCTCCGAGATACTCCGCTTCGTCCTCGCCGGCGACCGGGCGCTCGCGGAGATTGAACCCCTCCGGGTCGGCTCTCGGGAAGAACAACAGAGCCAGGCACGACAGCCTCTCCACGATTCCTCGCGGCCGGGCTCCGCACTTGGGACAACGTCCGGGGTTGAACCTCATTCCGACGTCTCCCCGGCTGCCCGGGCGGCTGCCTTCTCTGTCGCTCGCTCCTGCAGCCAGACGCAGGCATAATCGGCGTCTACCTGTTCGATCAGGTACTGGATCTGGCCTTCCAGCCCGCCATTGTTGATGTCGGCCGCCGTCTCCGAGGCAAGATCATGGGCGACTTCGTCCAGGTCCTCGGAAACCAGGCCCAGCGTTTCGGCCAGCTCGACCAGTTGCGAAAGATGGTCAGTTGTCACGGGCTCTTCCTTTCCGGCGGCTTGGGCTTCGTGAAGGCGCCTGAGCTCGTCGCGCACGCAGGCGACCAGCTCGCTGGCGGCCAGAGGCCTGTAGAGGTCGAACTCTTCCAGGTGTTCCAGCACCGGCGTCACGTTGCCCTCGTGGTCCACGATCACGAGATCGTACATAGCTTCGACCCTAGCCTTTCTTCTTGTGCTCTTGCTGTCTTTGCTCGTGCGCCTCGATGCGATCGTCGACCCACGAGTAGGTGTCCATCCACTCGATCGCGTCCGCCGTGACGAAGACGGCGCCCCCGCCAAATTCACTAAGCCGCGGCTTGCTGCACGTGGCAGCGTAAGTGATGGACCAGCACCCTTGCAGATCGAAACGACGGAGGAAGCCTTGAATCAGGTGGGCGAGCCGGGCTGGCGAGCCGGACTCCTCGGCGTACAGCCACAAGAATTGCTTCTCGTCCTTGTGTCCCTTCGGCCGGAGTTCCCAGTCGAAACCGGGATGGCAGTAGTCGTCGTCCTCGTCCTCGTAGTCGCGCAGGAAGCGACAGCCCTGCCACTCGATCCGCTTTTCCTGTTCTGCCGTGAGGTCCTCGACGGGCATCTCCTGTCCGTCCACCACGGCGATCTCTTCCAGCTGTTTCTCGAACCAGTCCACCTGCTCCGGCGTCAGGTTATCGAGGCCCTCCGAAAACGTGAGGTAATTGTCGGCCACGCGCGTCTCCTAGTGTGGAAGGGTGACTGGGTGCTTGCCGGCGGTCTTCCGGGCCGGCTTCAGGCCGCGGAAACAGATCCGGCACCGGGTGCAGCTCATGGTCACTTTGCGATCGATGCGCTGCTCGTAGGGGCAGACCGGGTAGCCGGACATCCGCTTCATGGGCTTCTTCTTCGAGTCGCGGAACACCAGGTCCACGTCGTAAGCCGGATGATCGTAATCGGAAGTCGCCAGCCAGGCAATGCGAACGCCGGGCACCCGCGGGGGCTCCGGCATCGAGCGATCCGTGCTGAACCACAGGAACATGTTGGGCTCGGCCGCCAGGGCCAGGAGGCCTGGCAGCAAGTCCGGCACGGTCCAGGATCGGGTGTAGCCGTACCACGTCGTCGTGCGGCACTTCCTGACGATTCGCCGCCACTTCGCAACGTACGCCTCGCGGTAGAAATCGCCCGAGGCGTGGATCCGGCCGATGCGAACGTAGTTCTGCCGGACCTGGGCAACGAGGGCTCCCACCAGCTCCGGGCTGTCGGCCAGCTCGCGGTTGCGCTGCAGGGCCCGTTGCACGTTGTCGCAATAGAACCGGCCCCGGCGGGCGTAGCAGACTTCCTGACAGACAAGGGAAGCCCCGGGGCAGGCGGTGAAGACGGGTAAGTTGAACGACCAGATCCCGGACCCGAGTTTGTCGTTACCTCGGGTCAGCAAGGGGGATTTCTTCTCGCAGGTTTTCCAGGACGAGGGGGCGCGTGGTGACGTACAGGTCCGTGTGCTTGGGAATGACGACCCAGCCGATCTCGACCCAGTCGGCGCAGGCGTCGCGGCGGAAGATCTCTTGTCCACATTCGACGCGGTGCGGCGTATAGGGGCCGAGGGCGATCTTGTCGGGCAGCCGGACGCCTTCGCCGATATCCGGGATGCCGGCCACGGCAAAGGCCTCCTCCATGTCGGCGAGGGAATAGAAGTCGGCGGAGCAGCCCCAGAAGTACATCTCGTACAGCCGGTCGTCCTGGCCTCCCGCGGCCCGAAGGATCGCGGCGCGGCGCTCGAAGCGGGCCAGGTCGTCGGCGGTGATCTCAACCACCGCGTAATCGCAGTCTGCGTTGTACTCGGGGTTGTCGCACGTCGTTGGAAGCAGGTAACGGCTCATGGGCGAGGCTTGCTCTTTCTTATCTGAGCCGGCCGATGGCGTGGGAGCCGCCGTCGGCACAGCGGAGCCAGCGGCAGTCGTCAGCGATCGCCCGGGCTGCGGCCAGATCGTCGGGGTAGACCTCGCACGAGTCGCATCGCTCGATCACGCTGAAACCGTGCGGAAGCGGGACGTAGCAACTGGGGTGGGCCGGCGCCCGGATGCCGCTGCCGTCGCAGCCTTCGCAGTCCTCGGCAATGATGGCGTCAACAGAGACTTCCCCATGCTCGTCTAGCACGCCGGGCGTCGATAGCGCCGTCTGCAGGAGCGAGTCGAGAGTTTCTGCCAGCGCTTCTGGTGTCGTCATGCCCGACTCGAAAGTCGCGGCGAGAGTGAATCTGGCTGTGGCCATCTAGGGTTCTCCGGTCTCCTTTTCGCCTTCTAGTAGGCAGTCGATTCCGTATCGATCGTAGGCCTGGTCTGCAAGCTCGTCGAGCAGCGTGGCCAGGCCGGCCAGCAGGTCTGCCTGTTCGCCGGTAAGCAAGTGCTCGTTGAAGTTGCGCAGCAGCGAGAGCAAGAGCTCGCGCTGCTGCCGGAACAGCGGCCCGTCGAGCCGCAGGAAGTATTCCTCGGGAAGGCGGGCGCCGTATCGCACAGTCATCAGCGTGAAGTCGACGACCGTGGCGTGGTCCGCCCAGCGGTCCCGGGCGGCCTCCTCCGCGATGCGGTAGACCGTGCCGACCACTTCGTCCAGGTCAAAATCGTAGAGCACGTACCGTTTCGTGATCTCGCAATTTCCGCAGACTACGAAGTCGGATTGCTCTTCGCCGATCTCGTCCTCCTCGTTGCAGAGCTCGTCGTTCTCGGGCTGTTCGGGTTCAGGCGCGGAGTGCTCCTTACGCGCGTTTGCGGGGTTAGTCGGCGGGAAGCGGGACTTCTTCTTCGAGGAAGGGCGCCAGGGCGGTCACGACGGCCAGCTCTTCGGGCGATTTGAGGCCCTGGCGATGCTGTTCGATCGCGACGTCTACATCGATGCCGCAGCGGCAAAGCGACGCGTGCAGCTCGCCGACGGCCTCGTGGAATTCGTGTCGCCGGCCGCCCGCGTTGTATTCGAGCAGAACCAGCACGGCTAGGGCCAGCGGCTCGTGCAGCCGGGCCTCCAGTTGGGCGGCGTCAGGCATGGGCGGACTCCGAAAGGACAGAAATGGGATCGGCGAGCTTCGCCATCCTCGACAGCGTCACCCGGGTGTACAAGCCGCCCGTGTTGAAGATGATCGTGTCGTTCGGGAGGATCGTGAGGATATCCGTACGACGCAGGCGGACGGCGAAATGGGCGAACCGCCTGGTGCAAGACCAGCCGTGGAAGCTGTCCATCGAATAGGCGTACAGCCGGGTGGCGCGGGCCAGCGGCTTGCCCTCCGAGGGCCGTCTCGTCCTGAGAAACAGGTCGCGGGCTTCTGCGAAGGTCGCGGCGGGCACCTCCGCTCGGAGACGCGGACGTGGGCCGGCGCGTATTCGACGTCTCCGGCCAGGAGCGCGTAGAAGTCATCGGCCGCCATGCAGATCGAAGTCGTGCAGCGCCTGTCCTCGTCGAGCAGGCCGATGAGAATGGACGATCCCTCGTCCTCGTTAGGCGTCCTTGCAATCGAAACGAGTGCAAGGTGTTCCATGGATTGCTTTAGGTTGAGAGATGTTCCCGGGTCTTTTCGAGCAGGTTGGAAGTATCGCCGTTGACAAGCTGTAGTTGGGAGAGTTGTTGCAGGAGTTCCCGGAGGTTTTCGTGGACCATCTGGGCGATCTCTCGGCCGCGGTCCGCCTGGACGTCGAATTCCGCGTTGAACATGGCCGGGGACTCCGTCGACATTCCCGACCAGTCCGGCAACCCGGTGGGCGTGTCCCGCAGGGCAAGCCGGAGCAGGTCGGGGGTAGTCTTGATGCCCTCCCAGTCGAGCGTGGCCCCCAGGTAATGCCGGATCTCGTCGGTGAAGGGCTCCTCGGTGTCCGGAGGTGACAGCAGCATGGCCTCGGTCATTCCCCAGGCGCACTCTGCGGCGTCGGCCGGATCCAGGACGTAGGGGTCGAACGCGGTCCCCGCCAGGATGTTGCAGATCTGGATGAAGCGGCTCAGCCGCCAGTAGAACTCGTCGGTCGTGAGCAAGAGGACGGCGGCCAGCAGCTTGTCGCAGTTGACCCGCGGCAGCCGGACGTCGAAATCGTCCTCCAGCTCCCTCCGGAGCGTCTCTGGAGCCCAGGACAGGGCCTCGGTCCCGTAGGTGTCGATGAGGATCGTCACCAGGACGGTGGCGTACGTTTCCGGGTCAGCCAGGAATTCCCTGCGGGACCTCTGCGCCGTCTGCGATGTTTGCGACGTTTGCAGGATGCTGGTCATCCGTGATCTCCTCGAGCTGGTATTCCTTCAGCGCCCTGGCGATCAGGGCGTTGAGATCCATCGCGACCGATGTGACGGCGGGTTGCGGCAGAGCGTGGACGAACTCGCCGCTGGCCGGGACATAGAAATCGGCCGGGCCCGGCCACGTGACGTACCGGCCGTCGACAATCTGCAGGAACCAGGGCCGAACGCGATCTTGTGCGGCGGCATCGACTACGAGCGAGGTCTGACGATAGACGCCGCAGGAGACGCGACGGAGAATGTCCTCGGCGTAGTTGTGGCTGAGCCAGCGGGCGAGCCAGTCGCCCACGCGGAGTGCCACGGCAGTGCCGATGGGTAGTCGCGTCTGGAGCGTCAGGTCGCCACTCTGCTGCAACACGACATAGTACAGGCGACGCAGCCAACTCCCGTCGCTTACGGTTGTCTGTACCACATTCTGAAATTGGCAGGTCGTGGTTTTCATGCGGGGCGAGCCATTACCGCGATTTCGATCTGGTAGGCGGCCAGGCGATCCTTGAGCGGGTCTTCGACCGGCTTCCCCTCCGCCGTGACGGGGTAGGGGGACGGCAGGAAGCCGTTGATGGCGGCGCCGCCCAGTCCTTTCTGGCTGGCAGCCATGATGGCTGTCCGGCGGGCGTCGGCCCCCTGCAGCTCGTCAATGGCTGCCGGGTGATTGGGAAGGTCGCTTTGTAGCACGACCGTCCCCTGGTTTCCGCGGATCTGGACGTCGACAACTTGCAGGGCCATGGGGGTCCTCGATAAGGAAGAGTGAGCGGAACCGTCTGTACTACTTCAGTTTACTGCTTCTTCCGGGGACGAAGAAACGGACTGTTCCTCGTCGTGTTCGTCGGCCGCGTCCCCGTTCTCGTCTTCGCCCTCTGCGGGCGCCGGCGGCTCTTCCCGGTCTTCGACGCGGACACGCTTGCGTCGGCGACTGCGGGCCTGCTCCTTGAGCGTTTCCTCCCGGAGCTGTGCGTCGCAGCTGCGGGCAGCGTGGTTCACCAGGAGCCACTCTGCCAGCAACGGTTTGGCCTGCTCGAACCTGTCGACGAGGTAGGGGATGTAGGCTTCGGTCAGCACGCTGTCGAGGGCGGCAAGCAGGCGAGAAGGCGTCTTGGCTTCGTTCTTGGCCAGCTGCGCGTCCAGAGTCGCCAGGACCTCGGGGTTCTCGCGGGCCATGGCTGCAAAGGCCATCGGGTCCATCCAGGTCGGCGGCACGTCGGTCATCTCGTAGTCGTGATAGGGCTCGCCATACCTTGCGTCGTAGAACAGCGGCCGGGGCCGTTCGTCTCCCTCTACGCAGACGTGCAGGAGGGGGAAAGGCGCGTTCCAGGACGAACAGGGGCGCACGGAATGGTTGGGCGCGCCCATGCAGGCGGGCAGGCCGCCCGAGACGAGCGTCTTGTTACCGTCCGACCGTGTCGAGGCGGGACCGAATAGAGTCGACGGCAACGTCTTCTTCTTGCGTCTTCGTTTTGCCATGTTTCGATAGCTAAGCGGAAGGTTCTGGAGCCGGGGCAAACATACTACAAGTGCAGCGCCGAACCTAGCAGAATCGGCCGCGACGGCTTGTCGAGATGACAGTCATCGCGCAGCCGATCCGCCAGGTTCGGCGCTGCGAGCACAGGAAAGCGCGGCCGGTAGCGTCCCTACTTGGCTGCTCGGAAGCGTTGGCGGGCAACATCCCGCCGCCGGCCAGAGGACTCGGGCGTCGGCGGACGCCCCGCTCCGTGTTTTCCTGCGAGGTGAAGCGGCTAAGCCGCGGCACCACGCTATTTTGACGCGAAAACGGCCGGGATTTAGGGCCAGCGGGCCCTCAGAACTGGACCTTGACGAGCTGGCGATCGCTGAGCCGCCGGTACTTGACCGAGACCTGGGCGCCGCCGAAGAGCTTCTTGAGCTTCTTCTTATCCTCGACGGATAGCGCTACTACGGCGCGGCGGATCCCGTCGAAATCCGGCACCTGCTTTCGCTTCTTGCCTCCCTGCCCGCAGCCGCAACCGCTGGTGATCGTCTTGGTCATGGTGCGGAGGAACGGGAAGGCGACGGTGAACGAGGAATTCGCCAGCATCAGGCGGATCGTCGTATCGTCCAGGGTGACTGCGCTCATGTCGGGTCACAGCGACAAGCTGATGGACTCTTCGGGCGAGCCGCCGGACTCCGCCACGGCGGCGCCGCAGCGGATGGTCTCGCCTTCTGCCAGACGGTCGTTACGGTTCATCGCGGCGACCAGCTCGCAGACCTCTCCGTAGATCACCGTCCACGCCGTCTCAGCGGCCTCCGTGCTCGGCAGCAGAAGGTCGATTTGGGCCTTGCGAAAGAAAGGCGGGAACTGCGTCGGGTCGGGTTCGGACGCCGGGTAGATCGTCAGGTCGAAGGGGGAGCAGACGAAGACGAACTCGTCCCCCGTCTCTCCGGTATACGGGTCGACAAGGCGCTTTTGGTGCGCGAACACCTCTTCCGACATCTGGACGGCGTCTTCTGCGACGATTACCAGCCGGAACGCCTCGCCTCGATTGGGAACGAACACCCGGCTCTGCTCGAGCCGGCGCAGCGAAATGCCGCGTGCAGCAGCGACCATGCAAGCCTCCCTGCTCCGTGCGGAACCCTGTCCCTAGAATTCCTGCGCGTGTGGCGCCTCTTTCTCCATGATACCGCGGCCTACCGCCGCCACGGAAACTCTTCTCGGAAGCCGCGTCGCTCGTGCGCCGACGTGTGGATGAGTCGCTTGTTGTCGTTGAACTGCCGCATCTGGTAGCGGCCCTGCCAGAGCTGCTCCCCGATGGCGACGTCGCCGCCGTTGTGGTTCAGGCGGGAGTCGGGAATGTCGCAGGCCTGGATGGCCTCCAGGCTCAGGCACCAGAACCCGCCCGAGACGAAATGGACGCAGGAGCCGTTGGGGGCGGGCTGACCGAACCTGTTGCGAAACGGGCGCCGGCGGTACCACGGGGCCGTCATGAACCACTGCCGCGGATCCCGTCCGTTCTGGGCCTTCAGCGGGTGGTACATCTTCTGGCCGAACATGGCGACGCGGTCCTCCGGCGGCTGGGCCAGGATCGCTTCGCACAGGGCCGTTAGCCAGCTCGGATGGCGCACGTACGAGTCGTCGTCGAACCAGCAGACCCAGGGCGTCTCGATTGGCAGCGACGGGTCCCAGAACATTTCCCGCATGGCCGGATATTTGCGGCGGGTCCCCCGGTCCGCGTAGACACGAGTGATCGGGAGCGTTCGCAGCCAGGACTCCGTGGCAGCTCCGACTTGGTTGCAGCCGACGCGGAGATCGAGCTGCCCGAGCGACGCCGTGGCCAGGATGGACTGCAGGCAGCGACGGTGCAGTGCCTCCTCGTCCCCGTAGAGCAGCGCGAATACCGTGATCTTGCCGCCGATCCGCGGATCGTCCATCAGTGACAGGTTGACGGCGTTCTCATCGGGGACCGGCCGGGCCTTGCGATTCGTCGGCGACGGCGAGGACTCGGGACCTTCGGACCGCGTCTGCTCGGCCGGCAAAGTCATCTTGGCGGCCTTTTCGGGCCGGGCCTTGTTGCCAAGGACCTGCTCCGGGGTGGCAATGAGCACCGGGGGCGACGACGGGAAGAACAGGTCGCCGAGGTCGATCTCCAGGTCCGGATCCAGCGGCAACGGAGGCGACGCGGGCGTCGCCGCCGGCGCTGGCCAAGGCTGCTGCGGCTCCTGCTGTGCCTGTTCCGGCCGCTGGACTTGCTGCGGCTCGGGGACCGCCGCGGCCGGTCGTTGCAGGAAGTGTTCCAGGATGGCTCCGCAGGCGGGGCAATGTATCGGCAGGCGATCGTCGGGAGGCCGCTGGTAGCTTCCCTTGGGCGAAGTAATGGCTTCCATGGTCTCGTGAGTTACTTACGCGCGTTTGCGACAGACGACAGGGGCTCCTCGCGGAGCCAGTTGTCACGGGAAGGGGCTTGAGGCGGCGGAAGGAAGCCTTGCTCGTAGTACCAGAAAACCGCCTCGACGACGTGGTCTACCTCGACGGCCTGCATGCAGCGGGGCAGGATCTGAGTGGGCGTGCGGACGGGCATCAGGCAGAGTTTTTCATTATACCGGGCGCTGCCGTCGCGCAGGGGCACAACGCGACAGCGCCAGCAACCCCGTTTCTGACAGCAAGCCATCTGGCCCAGGGTGTGCAAGTAGCGGTGGGGCACCCGGACCGGGCCGCAGCTCGGCCCGAAGGCTTGCCAATCGTTCGAGTACTCCTCCCACCAGGGCTCTTCCCGTCCGCCGGCGAGCACAACGCACGGCTTTTCGAAGCCGGCAGCGATGTGCATCATGGACGTCACTCCGCAAACGACGCCCTCGGCGTGGTAGATGTTGCGCATGAGGTCCCGGACGCTGGTCATGCCCACAAGGTTGAGCACGTTCCGTAGCGGCGGGTGGATGCACCGCTTCTTGGTGGCGCCCTCCTGGACGAAGCGCAGGCCCCAGGGCCGGAGCCGGTCGACGAGCTCCTGCCAGCGGGCCTGGCTCCAGAACTTGCAGGTGGTGTCGTCCTTGCCGCCGGGCACGACGATCCAGTAGCGGCCCCCGACCAGGGGAGTCGCCTTCTCCTCTTCGGAGAGATGGAAGTCGGGGCGAGGGTAGAGGAGGGGGACCGGAACGCCGGTAAGCTCCCGGAAGGTCCGGTGGAAGGCCCGGACGAAGTGGATCCTCTCGCCCCGCTGAACGGCGGCAAGGGCCGGGAGATAGGCCTTGCGTTGAAGGTCGATGTCCTCGACCCCGGGGCCCTTTTGCAACGGCGTCAGGTGGGGGTTGTGCCGCCAGAGGGCCGGGAAATTCGTGCGGACGTCGACCTCGTACCGGTCGCCGTAAGTCAGCCGGAGGTCCCGGACCAGCGATGTCAGCATCGCCACGTCGCCGGGGGCCATCTGGAACTTCAGGATGAAGCGGCGTTCCGGCATTGGCGGGCGGGTAGGGTATTGACAACCTGCCCGAAACTGGTTCTACTGACCCGAAATAGCCGCGGGTATTTCCGGATTAGCGGCGGTTCCGCTGATCAGTTCGGCGAGAAGGTCTTCCGTCTTCGCCTGTACGCGGGCCAGGTCTTCGTGGTAACCGCGAACGGTGCACCGGCCGTCGCTGCTGAAAGCCCACCCGGCATAGCCTGCTTGTTCGTGCTCTTCGACGAGGGCGCAATAAAACAGCCCGTTGCCATAAGCTACTCGTACCCAAATCGGTTCCACGATTGTGATCGGAGAATCCATGACGTACCAGACTCCTCGTATGCTGAGATGGCGGGGTCAGTTCTATCTCGTCGACTGCGAGCTGACCCCGGGACAGGAAACGGTTACGATCGCTCCCGCGAACGCCGAATTGCGGGCCGCCGTGCTTTCCTCGCTGAAAGCGAATCCCGGGAAACCTCTCGGCGTCTACTGGGGCTTCCGCGGTGACTATCTGCTCGATGACCCGAGGCAGGGCGAGGCATAGTCACAAACGAAACTTCATCAGGCCCACTGCCCGTATTCTACCGGCCGGTCGCGCGAGGACCCGGCCAAACTAAGCGAATTCGAAGGGGTTGACCGCACTAGGCGGCCGACCATCCTGAATAGACTGCCGAAAGGCGACATAATACCGAGACGGGCAGCCCTCAAGGGCGTCAGTCGACGGAGGCTTGCGGGGTGCTCTTGGCCAGGCTTTTCGAGAGCTGATACAAGAGGCGCTGCACAGGCGCGGCCACCGCGGCGTGCCACAGGGCCGGAACATCCTGGCAGAGACTGCCGTCAATGATCTTGCCTTCGCCGAGCGGAGTCTGAATCGGAGCGCCGGGCATAGCCCGGATTTCTTTCAGCTTTTCTACACACTGCGAGAAGGGAACCGGCAGATGAACGGCAAGCAGAAGAAAGCACCCCGAGTCCGCGTCGAAATCAGTGACGCCAGCGGGCAGACAACACAGGGCGTCACATACGGGATCTACTCTCCGCACATTACCGTCGCCTTCGTCACTCATTCCGCGCTCCTTGCCTTCCTGGGCGAGTTAGCAGACCGCGACGACGTCGAGATCGTCGGCGCGCTGACAGTCAACAAGATTCGATAGAACCGAACTCCTCGTCATTGTAGTGTTCCCGAAACAGGGCGCAAAAGAGAAAGGACAAACCCGTGTACGCACTGCTCGTGTTGGCGACTTGCGTGGCGGCGGGCGGCGAGCCGCTGCCCGTGCCGGCCGGCGAGGAGCTGGCCAAGGCCGAAAAGACGGTCCAGGAGGTCTTCGGGAGGTTCTAACCCTGGCGAGGAGCCAGGATGACATCTCGCAAAGGAGCGCATTGATGAAGATCTACCAGCCAGGACAGCTCGCCCTGAACGGTTCTGCGAGTGCCGTCGGCCTGTACAACTTCCACACTGCCTTGTTCAACATCGATCTTGGCGATCACGCCCGGCTGTACGCCGTTTACGAGGACGCGAATGGCCGAATCGCCGCTAACTAGGAGGGACATAGCAATGACCTGTCAGCTCTGTGTTGAGTCACAACTCCACATTCCCGAAATCGGCGGACCGGGTATC
>Ga0180432_10000965_pt1 | contig 46170 bp, 41 predicted proteins | sample SS_ome_10_FD_132414 | JGI IMG/M metagenome (GOLD analysis project Ga0180432, IMG submission 132414) | Hypersaline lake sediment archaeal communities from the Salton Sea, California, USA - SS_1_MS_2 metaG | ecosystem: Environmental > Aquatic > Non-marine Saline and Alkaline > Hypersaline >...
GCGGAACGAGCTGACCAGCAAGCCGAGCGACGGCAACATCCAGACGAGGCAGATGGCGATGATCACGATGTGCAGCGGGCTTCTCGTCAGCGCGCGCGCGATCCTCTCGCTCATCGGATCGCCTCCTGCTCGCGGAACCTCTTCAGGTTGAAGATCATCACGGGGATGATCGCGAGCAAGAGAACGACCGCAATCGCACTTGCTCGCCCGAAGTTCCTGAACTGGAACATCTCCTTGTACATCCGGTTTGCGATTACCTCCGTTCCGAAGTTCCCGTTGGTCATCACGTAGACGATGTCGAAGATCTTGAGGACCGTGATGAGCATCATCGTTGCGGCAACCGCAATCGTCGATCGCATCAGCGGGAAGCTGATTCTCCAGAAGACCTGCCATTCGCTCGCCCCGTCGAGCCGCGCCGATTCGAGCAGCGACTTCGGGATCCCCTTGTAGGTGGCGGAGAGGAGGACCATGCAGAAGCCGGTCCAGATCCAGATCGCTACGAAGATCAAGGCGAAGTTGTTGATCCAGGGGCGTTCGATCAGCCACCCGACCGGCTCTCCGCCGAGTGCGACGACGATCCCGTTGAGTAGGCCGATCTGGTCGACGGTCGCCGGCCGGAACGCGTAGACGAACTTCCAGATGACGCCGGATCCGACGAACGAGATCGCCATCGGGAGGAAGATGATCGACTTGGCAATGCGCTCGTATCGGACGCGATCGAGCAGGACGGCCATCGCCAGACCGAGCCCGACGGTCACGGCGGTGAAAACCACGACCCACAGGAGGTTGTTGCGGAGCGCGGTCTGCATGGCCCGATTGGTGAAGACGAAGCGGTAGTTCGCAATCCCCGATAGCCCTTCTCCCGTCTTGTCGCCGAAGCTGAGGATGATCGTGTGTACGGTCGGATAGACGAGGAAGAAAGCGAGGATCGCGAGTGCCGGGCCGATGTAGAGCCAGTGAGAGAAGCCTCGCTTCCTCAAGACTGCCCCCTCTCTCCAGTAGCGGCGGGGATCCCCAGACTCGGGGTCCCCGCCGTGCTCGGTAACGACCCTCAGTCAGTGCTCGCAGAGGCTAGTACGCGGCCTCCATGTCCTCGAGCACTGCGTCGAGATCCTCGCCGCCCACGTAGTCGACGACGGCCTTCCAGAACGCAGCACCGATCTCCTCCGACATCAGGTCTGACGCGTCGAAACGGAATGCGGACGCGTTGACCAGAGAGTCGGCGATTCCGCGAACGATGTCGCTCGGGTAGACGTTCGGGCTGACATTCTTGTTCGCCGAGATGTACCCAACGCGAGCCGCCCACACCTCCTGGACTGCGGCCGACGCGAGGTAGCGCATCAGCGCCTGCGCCTCTGCTGAGTCGCTGAACGTGACGACGACGTTGCCGCCGCCGAACGCCGGGGTCCCAAGCGCCTCGTTGATCGGCGGTGTTACGAACCAATCGTAGTCGATTCCCGGAACGAGGTTCGGGAAATCCGCGGTGAAGAAGCTTTCGATGAAGCTCGCCTGGTGGTGCAGATAGGCGTTCGGTGGGTCGACGAACAGCTCGTTCGGCGAGTCGCCGAAGTTCGTCGTGAGCGCACCGGTCGTGCCACCGAAGACGTAGTTCGGATCGAGGACAATGTCCCCGAAGTACTCGAATGCTGTCTTGATCAGCGGATCGGTCCACGCGATGTCGTGCGCGACCCACTGGTCGTAGACGGCCGCTCCGGCAGTGCGCAGCATGATATCCTCGATCCAGTCGGTCCCCGGCCATCCCGTAGCCCCTCCGCTCTCCAAGCCGATCGCCCAAGGCGTCTCGCCGTCGGCGACGATCTGGTCCGAAAGCGCGTTCAGTTCAGCCCACGTGGTCGGGACTTCGTATCCCCTCGCCGCGAACTGAGCTGGGCTGTACCAGACCATGCTCTTGTTCGACACGGCGATGTAGAAGCCGTAGATCGTTCCCTTCACCGTGCCCATGTCGAGCCACGCCTGCCCGTAGTCCTCTTCGAGCTGGGACTTCATGAACGTCAGATCCTTGAGCTTCCCCTCCTCCACCAGAGAAACCATCTGTCCCGGCTTGGGAAGTAGAACGATGTCCGGAGGATTGCCGGCTTCGATTCGCGTCGTGAGGAGCGCCGGGTCCCTGGTCCAGATCGTCTCAACCTTGATTCCCGTAGCCGCTTCGAAGCTTTCGAGCGTCGCCTCGATCGCTGCCGCTTCCTGATCCGCCATCTCCCCCATCAGGACGAGGCTACGCTGCTGTGCTCCCCCCACGGCGGCAAAGAGCACAACGCTCAGAAGCCCAATCAGTAGCCCTACGCCAAGTTTGCGCATCTTGCTCCCTCCCTGTTGCTTTGGTTTCTCCAGAAGATTCGTTGTCGGAGCCTTCGGGAGTATATCGTAGCTCTCACCCCCCTTTGACTGTAAAATCTTCTAAGGGTCGCGACCCGTGCCTTCGCCGAGGCCAGACGGCCCTTGCGGCGCAGGTCGGCTTCTATGTCGATGTGACGCCAAGCCCCGGAGGGCGACGGCAATCAGGGTGCGCCTCTGCGGCGGTGTCGTGCGTGGTACGCTTCGGGTTCCTGTGACAGGTCAGGCGGTGTGGGACTCCTGGTGCCTGCGGCATGGTCACCAGCAACTCTCTACAACAGGTCATACATCAACAGTAGGGAACTCTCGTCCGATTGTCAAACTGCCTGACATGTCGGCCTGACGACGCCCCGGTTGGGACTCTGGTGCCGCGTCGGTGCGAATCTGCCTTCACTTGACGGAGAGTCTCTGGTTCGGTACCTGTTGTCCCTCGGGCGACAATGCAGAGGGAGGAGAAACGACATGAAACGCACACGCGGAGTGTTCCTTGGTGCACTGTCGGTCGTTGCGGTGGCGATCGTCGTGATCGTCCTCTGGCCGGCGCCGGATCCGCTGAGAAACGCGGAGACGGTCTACATTGATACAGAGGCAGCCGAGGGACGGCGCGGGGCGGCCGAGATTGAGGAGGGACTGAGCTTCGTCCTCAACGACCGGAACCTAACGCTCGTCGCCGACCGTGCCGCCGCCGACGTCGAGCTTCGAGTACAGGATGTGGCGCTCAACCTCGGCGACGTCACCATCTCGCTCGGCGAGGGAGGAATCCGCGGTCGGGTGAAGGCCGCCTGCCGGGTGATCGATCTACGAAGCGGAAGAACGTACACGATGGACCTCACGGTCTCCGTGGACGATGGTGCCGTCGCGGCGAAGCTCGTCGGGCGGAAGTTCTGGGAGGTTTGGAGGTAGTCGCGGTGTCCGGTCGACCGCGGCTCACGCGAGGGCCGATTCGAGACGAAGTGGGGGCGTTTCCGCGTCCATTGTGCCAGACTAGACCGGTTTGCGTCTGGTTAGCGCGCAGGCTAGGATAGCGTCGGGATTGCTGACACGATGAGGCCTCGAGTGAAGGGGTGCGCGAATGGCTGAAGTCACGCTGACGAACGTCACGAAGCGATTCGGAGACTTCACCGCGGTGAAGTCCCTGACGATGGAGATCGAGGACGGGAAGTTCACCGTGCTCGTCGGTCCCTCCGGCTGCGGAAAGACGACGACGCTCCGGATGATCGCCGGCCTCGAGGAGACCAGCGAAGGGGAAATCAAGATCGGCGAGCGTGTCGTCAACCGGGTCCCCCCGAAAGACCGCGACATCGCAATGGTCTTCCAGAACTACGCGCTCTACCCGCACATGGACGTCTACAACAACATGGCGTTCGGGTTGAAGCTTCGAAAGACACCGAAGACGCAGATCAAGGAGCGCGTGAACGAGGCGGCGGAACTCCTCGGGATCACCGACAAGTTGAAGAGCAAGCCGCGGGAGCTCTCCGGCGGACAGCGTCAACGTGTCGCCGTCGGCCGGGCAATCGTGCGCGACCCGAAGGTCTTCCTGTTCGACGAGCCGCTGTCGAACCTCGACGCGAAGCTTCGCGTTCAGATGCGGACGGAGCTCGAGCAGCTGCACCACAAGTTGAAGACGACGACGATCTACGTCACCCACGACCAAGTCGAGGCGATGACCTTGGGTGATCGAATCGCCGTGATGAAGGATGGGGTCGTCCAGCAGTACGCCCCGCCCCAAGAAACCTACGACCATCCAAGCAATCAGTTCGTCGCCGGGTTCATTGGAAGTCCCGCGATGAACTTCCTCCCCGCGAGCGTCTCAAGGGAGAGCGGGCGGGTCGTTCTCACCGGAGAGGGGTTCCGAATCGGTCTTCCGGCAAGCGCTCCGGAGAATCTGCCGGAGCGTGTTGTCATGGGCGTTCGCCCCGAGGACCTGGACGGGCCCGCTTCCGACGCGGCCGACGCGATTACGCTGCGCGTCTCGGTGACCGAACAGCTCGGGAACGCGCTTCTCGTCTACGGGTACGTCGACGAGGCACAGGTCGTCGCGAGCCTCGACCCTCACCGCCGCGTTGAGGTCGACTCGAGCGTGCACCTGAAGGTCAATCTCGACACGCTCCACGTCTTCGATCCAGAGACGATGGGGACCCTGGTCTAGCGGTTGGTCTTCCTCCGCAAGAAGGACGAGCGCGAAGCGTTGGACGATGGCGCTTTCCGGGGAACCCTGCGGCCGTCGTTCGAAGGGATCGGGGCGGTGGGAGAGGAGATCCGATGCTCCGTCTGACGAATCCCCCGCCGGACGTCGCGGCGGCGCTCGATCGGATCGGGGCTGAGGGAATCCTCGAGCGGATCTGGTCGCACGACCACACGGTCTGGAAGGACGATCCGACCGAGATCGCGAACCGCCTCGCCTGGCTGAACCTCCCCGAAACGACACCAAGGAAGCTCGAACGGGTCCGGCGATTCGCAGGCGACGTCCGCGAGGACGGCGTCTGCGACGTCCTCCTCCTCGGAATGGGGGGATCGAGCCTCGCTCCGGAGACGCTCGCGACCACGTTCGGACACGCCGACGGCTTCCCGAGCCTGAGGGTGCTCGACAGCACGCACCCCGACGCCGTCCTCGAGACCGAGGGCCGGCTCGACCCATCCCGGACGTTGTTCGTCGTGGCGACGAAGTCGGGGGCGACGACCGAGACGCTCTCCCTCTTCCGCTATTTCCATGCGCGCGTGGCCGAAACGGTCGGGCTGGACCGGGCAGGCTCCCGGTTCGTTGCGATCACGGATCCGGGCAGCCCGCTGGTCGCTCTCGCGAGGAAGCACGCTTTTCGGGAGGTCTTCGAGAATGATCCGAACCTCGGCGGTCGGTACTCGGCGCTCTCCCTGTTCGGACTCGTCCCTGCCGCGCTCCTCGGGATCGACGTCGGAGGGTTGCTGGAGCGCGCGCGGGAGGTTGCCGTTGCGTGCGCGTCCAGCGACACGCACACGAACCCGGCGGCTCGACTCGGTGCCCTCCTCGGCGTGGGGCCGCAAGCGGGCCGCGACAAGGCGACGTTCCTGCTTTCCGACGAAATCGCAGGTCTCGGAAACTGGATCGAACAGCTAGTCGCCGAGAGCACGGGGAAGGAGGGCACGGGGATCCTCCCCGTCGTCGGAGAGCCGGTCGGGCCGCCGAGCGTCTACGGTTCCGACCGCCTGTTTGTCAACGTGTGCACAGCAGGCGACCGATCGCAGGACGCCATGGTCGAGCGCCTGGTCGTTGCCGGGCACCCGGTCGCCCGCGCTGAGCTTGACGATCGCCTGGCGCTCGGAGGCCAGTTCTTCCTCTGGGAGTTCGCGACGGCGATCGCGGGGCACCTCCTGCGAGTCAACCCGTTCGATCAGCCGAACGTCGAGGCGGCGAAGGCGCGTACGAGAGAGATGGTGAACGAATACCGACGGACCGGCGCGTTCCCAGAGACGTTCGAGAAGGGGCCGACGGCGGAGGCTCTGAATCGGTTCCTCAACGAGGGAGTCGACGGAAGCTACGTCGCGATCCAGGCCTACCTTCCGCCGAGTCCCGGGATCGCCCGCGCGTTGCAGCGGGTACGAATGGCGATCCGGGATCGAAGGAGGCTGGCGACGACCGTCGGGTTTGGTCCGCGCTTCCTCCATTCGACCGGGCAGCTCCACAAGGGAGATCGCGGGAACGGGCTCTTCGTCCAGTTCGTCGTCCGACTCGAGCGGGACGTACCGATCCCGGACGACGTGGCGCCGGGCGAGTCAGCTCTCACGTTCGGAGCGCTGATCGCCGCGCAGGCGTCCGGCGACCGTCAGGCGCTGATCGCCGCCGGTCGCCGCGTTCTCACCGTCCGGCTCGACCGTGAGGGAGGAATCGAGCAGCTCGAGAACCTTGCGGAGGGGCTCTCGTGACCTCCGCGGATCGAGAACTGGGAGGCGATGATGACTTCTAGCGCTATCGATGCATACAAGCGGCAGGCGGCCGAACACGCGGTGACGTTTGTCGAATCGGGGATGGTCGTCGGGCTCGGGCACGGTTCGACCGCCGCGTTCGCTGTCGAGCGGATCGGCGCCCTGCTTCGCGAGGGTGCGCTCTCCGACATCCTCGCGGTCCCGTGCTCGCTCGAGGTGGCGAGTGAGGCGGAAGGGCTGGGCATCCCGCAAACGACGCTCGACGAGCACCCCGTGGTGGACCTCACGATCGACGGGGCGGACGAGGTCGATCCGAACCTCGATCTGATCAAGGGCGGCGGTGGCGCCCTCCTCCGCGAGAAGATCGTCGCCTGTGCGAGCCGGCGCGAGGTGATCGTCGTCGACGAGTCGAAGCTCTCCGAACGCCTCGGGCTGCAGTTCGCCCTTCCGGTCGAGGTGATCCCGTTCGCGCGGACGACGGAGGCGCGGTTCCTCGAGTCGCTCGGGGCCAAGGTCATTCTTCGCGGGGGGAGGAATCCGTTCTTGACCGACGCTGGGAACTTGATTCTCGACTGCCGTTGGCCGGCGATCGAGGACGCGTGCGAGCTGGCGGCACGCCTTGACCGACGCCCCGGAATCGTCGGACACGGCCTCTTCCTCGAATTGGCGACCGACCTCGTCGTCGCTGGCCCCAACGGGATCCGCCACAGCGTACGACCGAAGGACTGAAGTAAGGGAGTCGTCGATTGCGGGGGGGATCGGTGGGAACTAGAATGACTTGCACCGGCCAGAGTGGCGGAATTGGCAGACGCGCGGGACTCAAAATCCCGTGGCCCTTTGGGTCGTGTGGGTTCGACCCCCACCTCTGGCAATTGGAAGCCCCCGCACGCGGGGGCTTCGTCTTCCCTCTCGGAAGTGACTAGCCTTCCTTCTTACGGGCAGGCGTTTGCGATTCGCGTTCGCGGGGCTCTCCCCACGGCGGCCTCGGCGCCGTCTCGACGGTCCGGCGCCCGCGGCGGAGGAAGGTTGGGATGTCGAAGTCGTCGACGCCGACGCGGCTTTCCTGTTCGAGGCGGGCGAGCATCGTCTCGTTCGTCAGCGCCCCTCCCTCCTCGTCTTCCGTGCCGTAGGCGACCGAGAAGCCTGTCGCGATGACGGTCAACCGCACCGAGTCCATCCCGTCGCGGATTGCTGTTCCGAAGATGATGTCGGCCCGGTCGGAGACCGCCTCGCGGATCAGCGACGCGGCCTGAGTCACCTCTTCGAGCGTCAGGTCCGATCCGCCGGTGATGTTCATGATCACCTTCCTCGCTCCGCGGATCGAACCGTCGAGGAGCGGCGACGAGATCGCGTTTCGGGCGGCTTCCTTCGTCTTCGAGTCCCCTTGGCCTTCGCCGATGCCCATCATCGCGGTACCTGCACCGCGCATCACGCTCTCGATGTCGGCGAAGTCCAGGTTGATCATTCCGGGGACCGTGATCAGATCGGAGATTCCCTCGACTCCCTGGCGGAGGACCTCGTCCGCGATCTCGAACGCTCTGGTGATCGGCGTCTCGGCCGGCGCGACTTTGAGGAGCTTGTCGTTGGAGATGCAGATCAGCGCGTCGACGGCCTGGGCGAGGCGTGCGATTCCTGCCTCGGCCTTCTCCGCTCGTGCGACGCCCTCGAACGAGAAGGGGCGCGTCACGATCGCTGTGGTCAGCGTTCCGGCTTCCTTAGCGACCGCGGCGAACACAGGTGCGGCGCCAGTTCCGGTCCCGCCGCCCATACCTGCCGTGATGAAGACCATGTCGACGCCGCGCAGGAGATCGACGATCGCCTCCCGGCTCTCCTCGGCGGCGAGTCGCCCGATCTCCGGGTTCCCGCCCGCGCCGAGGCCGTGGGTGAGCTTCTGCCCGATCTGCACCGTTCGGTGGGACTGGACGACCTCGAGGACCTGTGCGTCCGTGTTCACGGCGACGAGCTCGACGCCGTTGACGGATGTGTTGAACATGCGGTCGACCGCGTTCCCGCCGCCGCCGCCCACGCCGACGACCATCAGCCGCGCTGGCGAGGTGAAGTTCAGCTGCTCGGGCATCGCCTACCCCCGGAAGAACCGGTTGAACCAGGCGAACAGCTTCCCGATGACGGACGCCCGCCTCGGCTCGTTGAACTCCGGCTTCTTGAAGTCTTTCGTCTCGACCGCGTAGCGAAGGAGCCCGATCGACGTCGCGTAGATCGGTGATTCGACGATGTCCCGCAGCCCGTGGATTCCCTGCGGGATCTTCCCGCGCCGGACGGGGATGTCGTATCGTTGCGAGGCGAACTCGACCAGCCCGTCGAGGAGCGACGTTCCTCCGGTCAGCACCAACCCAGCCGGGACGAGGTCCCGGTATCCGGCGTCTTCGACCTCCTGCATCGCCAGGTCGAGGAGTTCTTCGACACGCGGTTCGATGATCTTGGCGAGCTTCTTCTTCGACACGATCTTCTTCTCGTCGCCGCCGATCGTCGCGACCTCGATCTTGTCGTCCTCGCCGACGCTGTCGACGAGCGCGCTCCCGTGCTGCTTCTTGACCAACTCGGCCTCTTCGATCGGGGTCTGCAGGCCGACGGTGATGTCGTTGGTGATGTGCTCACCGGCGATCGGAACGACCTTCGAGAACCAGATGTCGCCGCCTCGGAAGACGCTGATGTCGGTCGTCCCTCCGCCGATGTCCATCAGGATCACGCCGAGCTCCTTCTCCGCGGAAGAGAGAACGGCGAGCGACGACGCGATCGGCTCGAGGACGATCTGTCGGATCCCGATCCCGAGGTTCTCGACGCAGCGGACGAGGTTGTGGACGGCGGTGATCGCGCCGGTGACGATGTGCACGTCGACCTCGAGGCGCGTTCCCGTCATTCCGACCGGATCGGTGATTCCGTCCTGCCCGTCGACGATGTACTGCCGTGGGATGACGTGGATCATCTCGCTCTCGGGCGGAATCTGGATCGCCTGAGCCGTCTCCACGACGCGGCGGACGTCGTCCGATGCGATGATGCGATCCGGACGATTGATCGAGACTGTACCGCTGTTGTTGATCGAGGTGATGTGCTTCCCGGCGATCCCCACGTAGACCGAGTCGATCCGGACGTCGGCCATGTTCTCCGCCTCTTCGACGGCCTTCCGGATCGAGGAGATGGTCCGGCCGATGTCGACGACCACTCCCTTCTCCAAGCCGTGAGAGTCCGCGCGGCCCATTCCGATAATCTCGATGACTCCATCGACAACATTCCCGACGAGGGCAACTACCTTGGTCGTCCCCACGTCGAGACCGACGACGATCCGTTCCTTCCTCATCTCTTCACCGCCTTACCAGGTCACAAGTCTAGCTTCCCCCTCGAGCCGCAGGTCGATCAGTCGATAGCGTTCCAGATCGATCGTGCGACTCAGCGCTGCGAGTGCGTCGACCCGCTGCGCGCACGCGTCGATCTCCCCGAGCAGGACGCGAAGACCGGAGTCTGCGTCCAGGGTGACCGAAGACGGATCGGAGACTTCGATCCGTCGAATGCTCATGATCGATGGAATGTCGCCTTTCAGGCGGTCGATGAGGTCCGCGACGTGCTCGTCAAGGAGGCGTGTCCCGGGAGCAGTCTCCTCCGATAGCTCCAGCCCCGCCAGCTCGATCAGCCCATCCCGGCTCTCACATCCCCCGGGCACGATCACACCTCCGTCGGCGAGGATGAGGCAATCGTCCTCGTTGGGAACCGCGATCCACGCAACCGGAACTCGCTCCTGGACGTGAATCCTGAGTCCGTGTGGGAAGGTACGCTGCACCGTCGCGCTCTTGATCCAAGGAAGAGACGTCACGCGTGCGGAGATGGTCGACCGGGCGATCGCGAGCAGCGGACGTCCTCGATCGAGATCCGCAGCTCGCCCAATCTCTTCCGCTGAGACACGCCGGTTTCCGGAGACCGTGATCTCGCGAAGATCAAAGAGACCTAGCCACGGTGTGTATAGAGCAACGGCGGCAGCAGAAATGACAACCCCCCCTAGGATGAACGTGCAAATGACAGCTCTCCGCCTGGTCTTCCCCTCCTTCACCCGTCACTACCCTCACTCTAGAACGAGCGAATCGCCCGACCGTTATACAGGTTTTGTGGCCGAATGTCAATTGACTTGCAGATCTCAGCGCCCTTCGATCCGGTTTCCACGACAATGCGATAGGTGAGTTGCTCATCGTTTCACGGAGTTTCTTGCGTGGGCGGATGTTGCGATAGGGAAGGGGCTGCCGCGTTTTGGAGCTCGCAGACGAGGCGCGCCCCGAGTGGCCGGGCTTCGGGGAATCCGGGCTGGATGCTGGCAGGATGCTAGGAATCAGGCGTTTGGCGAGCGGCTTCCAGCGGAATGCGTCTCGAGGAAACGGCTCCCGGTGAGGAAGGAGGCGAGCGACTCGGTCACCGTCCAGATGTCGCCTGCGCCGAAGCTGACGATGAAGTCGCCCGGTCGGACCGTAGCCTCGAGAAAGGCGAGGACGTTCGACTTGTCGGGAATCGAGTGGACGTCCGCCGCCGTGCTCGCTCGGATTGCGTCGACGACGACTTGCGACGTCACGCCGGGAAGCGGGGCCTCGCATGCCGGGTAGATCGAGCTGACGACGGCGACGTCTGCGCCTCGGAACGCGGCCCCGAACTCCATTCCGAGATCGCGCGTCCGCGAGTACCTGTGGGGCTGGAAGATGGCGACGACGCGTCGGTCCGGCCAACCGCTCCGGATTGCGCTGAGGGTTGCCTCCACCTCCTCTGGGAGGTGGGCGTAGTCGTCGATGACGATGACGCCGTTCTCCTCAAGGAGCTCGAACCGGCGATGTGGAAGGGCGAAGGATTCGAGGGACTCCGCGGCGCGCCGCAAGTCGACGCCAGCGAGCGCGGCCGCCCCGAGCGCGCACAGGGCGTTCCGAACGTTGTGCGCCCCGGGAGCGGGGAGGCTCAGCCGTGCGACCGCGGTTCCGTCGAAGAGAAGATCGAAGGTGGTGTCGAAGCGGTGGTGACGGATTCGATCGGCGCGGAGGCGTGCGCTCTCGGTGAGACCGACGGTCATGGCGTCGGGGACGATTCGAGCGAGGCGGGCGACGTGCGGGTCGTCGATCGCGAGGACAGCTCGGTCGGCCTGCAATGCGTAGCGCCGGAACGCCCGTTCGATCTCCTCGAGGTCGTGGTAGGTCTGCAGGTGATCCTTGCCGATGTTCGTCACCACGGCGATCGACGGTCGGACGGCCGTGAAGAGCCCGTCGCTCTCGTCGATCTCGGCGACGAACCAGTCGCCCCCGCCGCGGTGCGCGTTTCCACCGAGAGCCGGGCAGTGGGCGCCGATCAGGTAGCTCGGGTCGAGGCCGGCCTCGCGGAGGATCGTCGCCGTCATCGCTGAGGTCGTCGACTTCCCGTGGGTCCCGGCGATCCCGATGCTCTGGTAGCGAACCAGAAGGGAGGCAAGCGCGTGCAGGCGGAAGAGAATGGGGATCTCCCGTGCCTTGGCGGCGACGACCTCCACGTTGTTCGTAGCGACGGCGGAGGAGATGATCACACCGTCGAGCGGTCGATCGACATGATGCGCGTCGTGCCCGAGCGCGATCACCGCACCGGCCTGCTGCAGCATCCTGGTCTCGCGGCATTCCCTCAGGTCCGACCCGGAGATCGAGGCTCCCTCCGACATCAGCACGGACGCGAGTCCGCTCATCCCAGTCCCGCCGATTCCGACGAAGTGGTACCGCTTCTTCGATCCGATCACGCGTGAGCCCCCCTCACGAGCGTACCGATTTCCCCCATGATCGCGGCGCGCGCATCGAGGCGCCCGCTTCGCCGAGCGTTCCCGGCGATGCGGTGAAGCTGCGCGTCGTCACCGGCCAGCTCCTGCATCATTCTCACCAATCCACCGCGGACGATAACGTCCCGATCTGCGACGGCGCAAGCACCTTCGGCCCGGAAGAGGTGGGCGTTTTCCCACTGGTGATCGTCGGTCGCGCCGCGCCAAGGAACGAGCAAGGATGCCTTGCCGCAGGCCGTGATTTCGGCGAGGGACGTCGCGCCGGCGCGACAGACGACGAGATCGGCGACGGCGAATGCATGTCCCATCCGCTCGATGTACGTTTTCACGACCACGTTGTGCGCGCCGGCGGCGCGCATCTCGGACCGGAGCGCGCGCGTCCTCTCCTCGTCCCCTGTGATCAGCAGGATCTGCAGCCCGCGATCGGCCGCGATCCGATTCTTCCCGAGGCGAATCTGCTCCGTGATCTCGTGCGAGCCCCGGGATCCGCCGAACACGAGGATCGTCCGCCGCTTCGGATCGAGTCCGAACAGGCGATAGGCGTCGTCGGTCCGCTTGACGTGGAGCATCTCCTCGCGAATCGGGTTTCCCGTGACGACGAGCCTGCGCGCACGCGGAAACGAGGCGCGGGATTCGGCGAACGAGACCATGACGACGTCGACGAAGCGCGCGAGGAGGCGGTTTGTCAGCCCGCCGATCACGTTCTGCTCGTGGATCATCGTGCGAATTGGCAGGATCTGCCCGATGCATGCGGCGAGGAAGACAGGAGGGAACGAGCTGTGCCCCCCCACTCCGACGACGACCCAAGGCCGAAAGCGGGCGAGGACGACGATCGTCTCGACGAACGCGAGGCCGAGAAAGGCGAGCGTCCGAAGTGTGCCGAGAGGGCGCCCTCTGGGCAGGCCGCGGACGTGGATCGGAAAGAAGCGAACGTCGCCGCGCGTCGAGAGGATCTCGGCCTCGAGCCCGCGGCGGGTCCCGACGTAGCCGATCTTGGCTTTCGGATATCGACGGCGGATCTCGTCGATTGTGGCGATCGCGGGATAGACGTGCCCTCCGGTCCCTCCGCCGGCGAAGAGGATTCTCATCTCGTCCTTCCTTCCTGCACGGCGTGTCTGGAGATGTTTAGCAGAACTCCGACCATCGCGAGCGTGACGAGGAGTGACGAGCCTCCGTTGCTCAGGAACGGGAACGTCAGCCCGGTGACGGGGAGAACCCCGAGGACCACGCCCGCGTTGAGGAGAGCCTGGAATCCGATCGCGAACCCGATCCCGAGCGCGAGGAGGCGACCGAGTGGATCGGCCGCTCGCTCCGCGACGACGAACGCACGCCAGACGAGAGCGGCGACGAGAAGGAGGACGACGAGCGTTCCGAGAAGGCCCGTCTCCTCGGCGACGACAGAGAGGATGAAATCGTTGTGCGCCTGGGGAAGGTAGAAAAGCTTCGCGCGGGACGCCCCGAGGCCGCGGCCGAGGATCCCTCCGGATCCGACCGCGGTCAGCGACTGGATCGTCTGGTATCCGGACGACGTGCTGTAAGCCTGCGGATCGAGGAAGGACAGGATTCGCGCGAACCGGTACGGAGCAAGGCGAATCGCGAGAGCGACGAGCGGGATCCCCGCGCATCCGACGCCGATCAGGTGCCCGACGTTCGCCCCGCCGAGGAAGAGCATCGCACAGGTGACTGCACCATAAACCAGGAGCATTCCGAGGTCTGGCTGATTCAAGACGATCGTCGCGACCAGCGCGAGGACGGCGAGGAACGGGAGAACGCCGCTGCGGAACGATCGGATCGACTCTTTCTTCCGCGAGATCGCGCCAGCGAGGTAGACGACCAGCGTGAATTTGAGCAGCTCCGTCGGCTGCAGCTGAAACGGGCCGACCGAGATCCAGCGTCCGCTGCCGAGGCCGAGCGGGAGGATCGTCAGTGCGGTGAGGCCGATTGCTGCGACGAGGAGGATGTCATTGATCGCCGCGAGGCGGTGGTAATCGTAGAGCGAGAAGAAGACGAGGAGTGCGATGCCCGCCAACGCGGCGATGAGTTGCCGCGAGAGCATGTAGGTGTCACTTCCGTAATGGCGGAGTGAAAAGGGGGCGCTCGCACTGTAGAGCATCACGAGGCCGACGGCGACGAGAAGGGCCGTGACAAGGAGTATCCTGCGATCGATCCGTCCGCTCACACCCAACACTCCGTCCTTTGCGTTGATCGTTCGGACTCAGCCGTCCAATCCAATACGGCACGTGTCCCGACAATGGAAGGAAGGGCGTTCCGACGTGAGCGACGGTGTGAGTTGGCGCGAGGTGACCTGTGTCTGCCGGCCTACGACCGGGCGTCCTTGTCCGCGCGAGGCACGAAACCGGGCCGCGCCCGGACGGCTCGCGCGAACGCCTCTCCTCGCGCCGCGTAGTTGGCGAACGCGTCGAAGCTGGAGCAAGCCGGCGAGAGAAGGAGGACGTCGCCGGGCTGCGCCATCGCGAGCCCGCGCTCGACCGCCTGGTCGAGAGCGTCACTGCGAACGACCTCGGCGCTTGAGGGCCGGAACAGCGCTTCGAACTCGGGAGCCGCCTCGCCGAAGACGACGACGCCGCGGACGTCGCGCGCTTCGATCTCTCTTGCGAGCGCCTCGTATCCCGCTCCCTTGTGGTGGCCGCCGACGAGGAGGACCTTCGGCGCGTCGATTGCTCGGAGCGCGGCGACGGCGGAGTCGGCGTTCGTCGACTTGGAGTCATCGACGGCCCTAACCCCGTCGATGGTGCCGACCTCCTCGAGCCTGTGCGGAAGAGAGAACGAGTCCTCCAGGACGTCGATTGAGAGCGCGCGCGCGTCGAAGCCCGGGTCGAGCGCGGCGACGGCTGCGACAGCGGCGGCGAGGTTCTGTCGGTTGTGTGGACTCAAGCGCTCGGCTCCCCGCGGCAGCGTGGGGCCCGGTGCGTCGAAGAAAACGCGCGCGGCGCTTCCTTCGGTGAAGGTCTCCCGCAGCGCGAGCGGGAGGATCGCGACGTCGTCCTCGCGCTGGAGCCGGAAGAGCCTCCCCTTGGCGGCTGCGTACCGAGCCATCGATCCGTGCCGGTCGAGATGGTCGGGGGTCAGGTTGAGCAGCACCGCGACGTTCGGTCGGAGGAGGCGGCTCTGCTCCGCCTGGAAGCTGCTCACTTCGAGAACGACCGCGTCGCAGGCGTCGATCCCGCGCAGGAGCGAGACGAACGGCGTTCCGATGTTCCCCCCAAGGCAAGGTTTCCGCCCGATCCGCCGGAGGATCGTGTCGATTAGGACGACCGTCGTCCCCTTCCCGTTCGTTCCGGTGACGGCAACGACCGGGATCCGCGGAAGCTGGGAGAACGCGAGGTCAAGCTCGGAGAGATCGAGGATTCCCGCTGCCCGCGCGGCCGAGACGACGGGGCGGTCGACGGGAACTCCCGGGCTGAGGACGACCGCGTCCGCGTTCGCCAGAAACCGCTCCGTGTGTCCGTTCTCCTCGAAGGGGACGTCGCGCTCGGCGAGCCAGCGCCGTTCGTCGTCGGAGAGCTCGCGCGCTTCGCTGAGTGAGGCCGCGAGGCCTCGCTCGAGGCAGAACCCGACGACCGCCCGTCCGGTCGCGCCGAGGCCGAGGACGACGATCCGATCGACCGGCCGGCCGGCGACCTCGATCGTCATTCCGCCTCGATCCTCGTTTCGAGGACGACCTCGGCGAGGTTCCTCGTCAATCGGAGCCCTTCGGTGGACGCGCCGCGAAGGGCGACGCGCGGGGCGAGGCCGACGATCTCGCTCTCGAGGACGCGAACGCCGCGGTGCGACGCTTCCTCACGGACGCGGGCGAACGCCTCGGCGACGGTCGTTGCCCCGACGTCGGTGAGGTTCATCGAAACTTGCGCCAGCCGGCGGCTGGCGAGGGGGATGCCGAGCGCCTTCACGCCGGGGAGGCCGCCGCCCGCCTCACGAACGGCCGACGCGATCTCCCTGGCGACGGCCACGTCGTCCGTGTCGAGGTTGACGTTGTAGGCGACGAGGAATCGGCGCGCGCCCACCGCGATCGCCCCGGCGGTCGGGTGAACGCGGGCCGGGCCGTAGTCCGGGCCCTCGCCGGGCGTTCGGATCCGCTTCGCGACGGCAGCGAGGCCGCCGCGGCGGACCTTGGCCAGGTTCCGTCGGTCGGACCGCGTCGCGGCCGCCCCGTAGAGGAAAACGGGGATCCCGAGACCCTCTGCGATCATCGCGCCGACCGCCTTCGCCGCGTCGACGCACTCCTCGATCGCGCTCCCTCGAAGGGGGACGAACGGGACTACGTCGACGGCTCCCATCCTCGGGTGAGCCCCGCGGTGACGGCGCAGGTCGATCGATCGGGTGGCCGCCTCGACCATCGCAAAGATGCCTTCGGCAATGACGGAACGCTCTCCGACGATTGTCAGGACCGAGCGGTGGTGATCCGGGTCTTGGTGGACGTCCAGAACGCGGCAGTCGGACGCGCGGGCGACGTCGGCGACTCGCTCGATCGCCCCCGCGTCGCGCCCTTCGCTCAGATTCGGGACGGACTCAATCACGCGGGCTCGCCTACGAGGAGGAGAGAGACGGTCGCCGTCGCGGCGGTTTCGCCGTCGACTGTCGCGGTAACGTCGGCCTGAATGAGGCCGCGGCGCCTCCTGGCAAGGCGAGCGTCGAGTCGGAGTTGGTCGCCTGGGACAACGCGCCGGCGGAAGCGAGCCTTCTCGACGCCGACGAGGTACCCCATCGCGCGTGCCGTCTCTTCGTCCGGCGGGGACGGAACCAGAAACGCAGCCGTCTGGGCCATCGCCTCAAGAATCAGCGTGCCCGGCATGACCGCTTCCAGAGGTTCGGGGAAGTGCCCCTGGAAGAAGGGCTCATTGACGGTCACGTTCTTGAAGGCGACGACGTGGCCCACGTCCTCCTCGACGATTCGGTCGATCATCAGGTACGGGTATCGAAGCGGGATCCGTGACCGGATCCACTCGATGTCCCGCCTGAGCACGTCGAACCGTCCTACAGGTAGTCGGCAACGACCGCCTTCACGTCGCCGGTGATGTCGTCGAGCGAGTTCGGGTCGCGGTAGACGAGGACGTTCTTGACGCGGACGACCATGTCGTAGCCCTTCTCGATCGCGATCCGCTGTGCCACCTGGACGATCTTCAGGGTCGCGGCCTGGGTGAGACCTTGGTCGAACTGGGTGAACGCGTTCTGCGCCGTCTCGTAGTGGCTCTGGAACTCGGTCGGATCGACGACGCCCATCTTCGCGATCGAGACGAGGTTCTTGACCTCGTTCGCCAGAAGCTGCGCTATCTCGCGCCACTCCTCGAGCTTCGACCGGAGGTCGGCGAAGTCGTCCGAGGCGATCATCCCGTCGAGCGCGCTCATGTCGATCGTCAGCTGCGCGTCGAGCAGCTCCGCTTGGAGCTCGTTGGCTCGCTGTTGGTACTCGTCCTTCGAGATCGTGCTCGCTTGGCGCTCGCTCTGCAGATCGGCGATCTCCTGGAGCTTCTCGCTCGCGCGCTCGCGCTGGCCAGCGGTCGCGTCGATGAACACCGAGAACGCTTCTTCGACGTCCAGGTAAGCGACGCGGAATCCTCCGCCCGCTCCTTGCTGATCCTCGAGGTCGTCGACCCGTCGCTCCAGCGCCGAAAGGCTCCCTTCGTCTCCGCCTCCGGCCGACGGGAGCGCGAACTGCAGGATCAGTGCTCCGACGGCGAGTAGCAGGGCAAGACCGGCTACGTACAGAACACTCCGAGACATTCTATTCCTCCTTGTCCATTCCTCCGTTGGCGCTTCGCGCGATTATAGAGTTCGCTCCAGGTTTCGTCACCCAGCCTAGAACATCGGGCCGAACCCGAAGTCGAACGCAGGCATCCAATCCAACTCCTCATTGAAGACCCACGCGAAGTCGAGCCGCAGGTACACGCCGGCGATGTTGATGCTGATCTCAAGCCCGCTTGACGCTACGGCATCGGTGGTTCGAACGGAGTTCAGGTTCACGCCTGCGTCGAGGAACGTCGCGAGAACGAGCCCCTCCGCCAGTTGCACTCGATACTCCATGTTCGTGACCAACATCCGCTCCAGGCGGACCGTCTCCGCGCCACGAACGGTCGTCGACCCACCCAGCTTGTACCGCCGTGTCCCGGAGAGATTCGAATCGCCCCAACCGGCGCAGACCCGCATTCCGAATACCTGGTCAAGATCCCCGAGCGGCAGGAGGGAGAAGGGCGTGAACTGAGTCCAAATCAGGCCGATCCGGGTGTACTCCTCGCCGGCGGCGAATCCGCCGGCCTGCTCGACGGACAGGTTGCGACGGTCGCCCGTCGTGGGGAAAAGCGAATCGTCGGTGTCGTCGTAGACGAGTCCGAGGCTCACTTCGTCGATCAGGGTCCAGTCTTCGCTTCCGACGAGGTGTTCCGCCTCGTGGGTGTATCCGAGGGCCAGGTCCGTGTAGTCCGCGACCGGGTAGTCGAAGGAAAGCGAGCCACCGATCGTCAGGTACTCATTCGTCTCATCGTCCTCCTCGACCTCCTCGACGGCTCGATACAGGTCGACTCCGACGTGATCGAACCCAGGGAAGTGGGCGATGCTTCCGTATCCGAGCGTCCACGAGGTCTCCATCGGCTCCTCTTCGGTGCTGACGAGGCCTCGATCGTAGGTCAGCGAGACGTCCTGTCCCGTTCCGAAAAGGTTCTTCTGCGAGAGTGAGAGCTCGCCGATGATGCCGCCCGAAGTTGGATCGACCGTCAACGCGCCGCTCACGCCACCGAGGGAATCCTTCTCGGTGACGATCACGGAGAGGCGAACGCCGTCGTCCGACCATTCGGGAAGGAGATCGACCGACTCGAAGTAGCTGAACGAGTTCAATCGCTGGTAGGCAACGCGCAGAGCGCCCCACGTGAGAGTGTCCCCCACTTCGATGTCCAGGTTCCTGAAGACGACGTAGTCCTTCGTCCTCGTGTTGCCGGAAAGAAGGATCTGCGAGACCACGCCCTCCTCGACGCGAAGCCGAAGCACTCCGTCTTCGATGTTTCCTACGGAGAAACGGGCCATGGTGTAACCGGCGTCTTGATAGAGATCGTAGAGTCCTTCGATGATTTGCAGTAGTCCGTAATTGTCGATGGGGCCGGATGGAATCTGTCCGAGCGAGTCCATCGCCATGCCGATCGAGAAGCGACTCACGCCTTCGAGCTCGATCGAGTGAAACTCGATCGGCGACTCGAGGAGGATGCGCTCGGTCAGCGTCCACCTCAGCAGGACCTCGTCGTCGGCTCCGCCGGCTTCCGGGATGACCTCGACGTTGGTGAAGTAGACCGAGTTGCTCACAGCGAGCATCACGCGTTGGGCGTCGGTCTGTCGGAGCGGCTCGCCGAGAGGGAGGTCGATCATCTCTTCCACGACCTCGTTCGGAACCGTCACCAGCCCAGCGACGCGATTCCCGACGATCCGTCCCTCTACGAACGTGATCGACAGGTGGTCGCTCATGGTGACGTCTCCAACGGAAACGAGGACGTATCCCCGATCGTTGTACTTGCCGATCACTTCCACGAGCGCGGCCTCCAGCCCGACCCGATTCAGGATGCGTCCCTTTCGGATCCCCTCCCCGCGGAGGCTCTGCTTGATCGTCGGGGTCGGCATGATCTGGATTTGGAACAGATCGATTCCGAAGAGCCTGTAGGTGTGCTTGTTCACGTTCCCCGTGATCTCGATCTCCTCGATGACGGGGTACTCGACGACGTGGAAGACGATCGCGCCGTCGTCGAGGGCTTCGGGAAGGACCTCGCGGAACCAGCCGAGGGCGTGGACCGCCTGGGCGGCCGATTTCAGGTCGGACTCGCGTACTTCATCTCCGACCCCGAATGCGATGACTTCGAGGACTTCTTTCTCCTTCGTCTCGACGAGGCCCTCGAACTGAATATCGGTCACGGTCACCGGAAAGGTGGCCGCCACGGCGGTCAGCGAAACGAGCATCGAGAGGACAAAGAAAAACCCTCCCGCGAAACGTCTCCACATGCATACCCTCCTCGAGCGAATCGGTCTCCGGGCGAATCCGAACGCAGGCGATGGCCGCCGGCGCGAACCGAGACTTTACCGACCGAATGTGGTTTTTTCATGAACGGGTCGAGGCAGAAGCCCCCTAGCCTGCGGTGCCTGCGAGAAGCTGTGCCCTGTATCGGAGAGCCTCGGCCACGTGGGCGGCCTCGATCCGTTCCGTTCCCTCCAGGTCGGCGATCGTTCGAGCGACGCGAAGGACGCGTGCGTGGCCGCGGGCGCTGATTCCGAACCGCGTCACGGCTCGCCGGAGGAGGGTCGTCGGCTCCTCGCCGAGCCTGCAATGCCGACGGACTCCGTCCGCATCGAGTTCCGCGTTCGAGAAGCGTCCTCCCGCCTCGCGCATTCGCTCCCACTGGACGCGCCGCGCGGCCTCGACCCGATCCCTGACCTCCTCCGATCCGGGTCCCCGCTTGGCGGTGAAGAGATCTTCGGTCGAGAGGCGCGGTACCTCGACGAACAGGTCGATCCGATCGAGGAGTGGACCGGAGAGCCGCCTCCGGTATCGGTGGACGTCGCGGATCGAGCAGGTGCATGCTTGGATCGGGTCGCCGAGGAATCCGCACGGACACGGGTTCATCGCGCCGACGAGCGAGAACGAGGCCGGGTAGCGGACGGAGATCCCGGAGCGCGAGAGAAGGATCGAGCGGTCCTCGAGCGGCTGCCGGAGCGTTTCGAGGACGCGGCGGTCGAATTCGGGCAGCTCGTCGAGGAAGAGGACGCCGTGGTGTGCGAGACTGATCTCGCCGGGACCCGGGATGCCGTGCCCGCCTCCGACCATCCCTGCGTAGGAGATGGTCTGATGCGGGGCCCGGAATGGACGGCGGACCACGAGGGAGCTTCCCCGTTCGAGAAGTCCTGCGATGCTGTAGATCCGCGTCACTTCAAGGGCCTCGTCGAACGAGAGCGGAGGAAGGAGCTCCGGCAGGCACCGCGCGAGGAGGCTCTTCCCCGCGCCGGGAGGTCCGATCAAGAGGAGGTTGTGCCCACCGGCCGCGGCGATCTCGAGGGCGCGCTTCGCCTGTGTCTGCCCGCGGACGTCGGCGATGTCGTGACGGATCTCCCCCGAACGGGTCTCGAGCAGGCGCGATGCGTCGCTTCGGCATGATGTCACCTCGCGATCCCCGCGGAGAAAGGCCGCGGCATCCGCCAGCGAGTCGATCGGGTACGCGTTCACCCGGTCGACCAGCGCCGCCTCGGCCGCGTTCCCGGTTGGGACGACGACTCCCTCGAGGTTTCGATCGGCCGCCGCGAGCGCCAACGGCAAGACTCCCGAGACGTCGCAGACGTCTCCGTTCAGCGCGAGCTCTCCGACGTACAGGTGCCGGTTCGAGGTGGACGGAAGCTGGCCCGACGCGACGAGAATGCCGAGCGCGATCGGCAAGTCGAACCCGACGCCGCCCTTCCTCACGTCGGCCGGGGCGAGGTTTGCCGTGATCCGGCCCGGCGGAAAGGAGAAGCCGGAGTTCTTGATCGCGCTCCGGATCCGCTCGCGGCTCTCGGAGACCTCCTTCTCGGGAAGCCCGACGATCTGGAAAGTCGGCAGCCCCCCCGAGATGTCGCACTGGACCTCGATCAGGCACGCGTCGATACCGATGACGGTCCCGCTGGTGAGACGCGCGAACATCCTTCTAGCCGATCCTGAACGCGTCTCGATGGAGGCGCGGTGCGCCCCCCGAGAACGTCACGACGTCGAAGCGCGCAGGGAGTTCGCACGCCGTCTCCTGCATGAACTGACCGGCTGTCGCGGCGATCCGCCGCTGCTTCTCGGGGCCGACCGCGCTCTCCGGCCCGCCGAAACCGGTTCCCGAGCGGGCCTTGACCTCGACGAAGACGAGGGTCGCGCCGTCGCGCGCGACGATGTCGATCTCCCCGAAGCGCGAACGCCAGTTGCGTGCCACGACTTGGAATCCCTGCTCCTTGAGATAGAGGCAGGCGAGCCTCTCCGCTTCCTCACCCGATAGCGACATGACGTTGACGCCTATTATCTTACCTTTCATCACGCGCGACAAGGGACGTAGGTGCGGCAGCGAATTGCGCCCTCGCTGAAACGTGGATACAATCCTGCTCGCACATCTCGTGCGAGAGGATTGAATGGGAACGCTTCTGAGGAACATCCGTCCGGTCGTCGGGCCGGACGGCACGCTCTCCGCCCGGATCGAGGAAGGGATCATCGTCGGCCTTGGAGAGGGCGAGATCAGGGAAGAACCCGGGGATGTCGTCATCGATGCGGGCGGCAAGCTCGCGCTCCCGGGGTTCGTCAATGCACACACGCACTTGGCGATGGTTCTGGAGAGAGGTCTCGCCGACGATGTCCCGCTGAAGACCTGGCTCCAGGACTACGTTTGGCCGATCGAACGGAAGCTTGAGCCCGAAGACGTGTACTGGTGCGCGCTTCTCGCGCTCGCGGAGGCGATTCGCGGAGGGACGACGTGCGTCGCGGACATGTACTTCCACACCGATGCGGTCGGGCGTGCGATCGAGGAGAGCGGGCTGCGGGGACTCCTCTCCTACGGGATGATCGCGGAGTCTGTCGACGCGAAGGGGCGAGAGGAGCTGGCGACGGCGCGAAGGGTCGTCGAGCGGTGGAACGGGGCCGGCGGTCGGATCGCTGCGGCGATCAGCCCGCACGCAGTCTACACGTGCGGCGAGGATGTCTGGCGCGAGGCGATCGCGACGGCGGATGAACTTGGCGTCCTCATTCACACGCATCTCTCGGAAACCCGTCGCGAGGTCGTGGAGTGGAAGGAACGGACGGGCCAGAGTCCGGTCGCCTACCTTGACCGAATCGGGGCGTTCGAGGTGCCGACGCTGGCCGCGCACTGCGTCCACGTCGATTCCGAGGATATCGCGATCATGGCGAAGCGCGGAGTCCGGGTCGCACACTGTCCGAAGTCGAACGCCAAACTCGGAAGCGGGATCGCGCCGGTGACCGAGATGCAGGAAGCGGGCGTTCTCGTAGCGCTCGGAACCGACGGCGCCGCGTCGAACAACCGACTCGACATGTTCGAGGAGCTCCGCGCCGCTTGGGCGCTGCAGCGTGCAGCGAGGGAGGATCCGGCGTGTCTATCGGGGCGCGACGTGATCGCGATGGCGATGGAGAAGGGGCGAGAGGCGCTCGGAATGCCGGCGGGTGTCCTCGAGGTCGGCGCGGCCGCGGACGTCGTCCTCCTCGATTCGAATCGAAGCCACGTGTGTCCGCGACACGACCCGATTCCGACGGTGGTGTACGCCGCCGCCTCGAGCGACGTGACGGACGTGATCGTCGACGGCCGGATTCTGATGCGAGATGGAGAGCTCCTCACGATCGACGAGGAGCGGGTACAATCGGAAGTCGAACGCTTGCATCGCAAGCACGGAGGCCTGTCCGGCAGGCAATAAAAGAGCTGAACGCTACCCCGCCTGGGAGGGTGGAGGTTCCCCCGCTCGGACGAGGGAGAGGAGAGAAGATGGGTCTAGATGCGCAGAAGAAGTCGGAGATCATTCGAGAGTATCGAGAAAACGAGAACGACACAGGATCCGCGTCTGTCCAGATCGCGCTGCTCACCGAGCGGATCCGTGAGTTGACAGGGCATCTGGAAACTCACAAGAAAGACTTCAGCTCGCAGCGAGGACTGCGAAAGATGGTCGGCCAGCGCCGACGCTTGCTGAAGTACGTCAAACGTCAAGATCTCACGGCGTATCGCGAATTGATCGCGAAGCTGGAGATCAGAGGAGTCTAGAGGTTCCATGTACATTCGTGAGAGCATTCAGTTCAACGGCAAGGAACTCGCGCTCGAGACCGGCCAGATCGCACGACAGGCCGACGGCGCTGTCCTGGCCACGCACGGCGACACCCACGTCCTCGTCACCGTCGTCACGGCGGAAGCGCGAGAGGACATCGACTATTTCCCGCTTCGTGTCGATTACGAGGAGCGATTCTACGCGGCGGGAAAGATCCCGGGAGGATTCTTCAAGCGAGAAGGAAGGCCGAGCGATGTCGCCGTCCTGAGCGGTCGGATGATCGACCGCCCGATTCGCCCGCTCTTCCCGAAGGGCTACAACAACGAAGTCCAGATCGTGGCAACCATCCTGTCGGCGGAGCCGGACTGCCCGCCGAGCCCGCTCGCCATCCTGAGCGCGTCGGCTGCCTTGATGATCTCCGACGCGCCGTTCGGGGGGCCGATCGCGGGCGTGGACGTCGGACGAAAGGACGGGCGATTCGTCGTCAATCCGGACGCGGAGGCGATCGAGGAGGGCGGCGTCCACATCACCGTCGCGGGGACCAAGGAGACCGTGACGATGGTCGAAGGGATGATGAGCGAGCTCTCCGAGGACGAGGTCGTCGAGGCGATCGAGTTCGCGCATCAGGCGATCCGCGAGTTGATCGCCCTTCAGGAGCGGTTCGTCGACCGGCTCGCGCCGATCAAGAAGACACCGGTCGAGGAGCCTGTCGAGGACACGGAGCTCGTGTCGCGTGTGCGAGAGCTCGTCTGGAACGAGTTCCCGTCGATGCACACGCTGGAGACGAAGCGGGCGCGAAGCGACCTCATGGACGAGCTGAAGAAGCACGCCGTCGAGCGCCTGGTTCCGGAAGGGATCCCGGAAGAGGAGGCCGCCGTCCGGAAGAAGGCGGTCGTCGGCACGGTGGAGTCTCTTCTCGAGAGTTACATGCGACAGCAGGTGCTCGAACGGGGTGTCCGTCTTGACGGGCGTCGCCCCGACGAGGTCCGCCCGATCTCGTGCCGCGTCTCCGTTCTCCCGCGGACTCACGGGTCCGCCCTGTTCACCCGCGGAGAGACCCAGAGCCTGGGGATCGTCACGCTCGGAGCGACGCGGAATGCCGAGCAGATCATCGACCAGATGATGTTCGACGGACGGAAGCGGTTCATGCTCCACTACAACTTCCCGCCGTTCTCGGTCGGCGAGGTCGGCCGGATCGGCAGTCCGAGTCGGCGATCGATCGGTCACGGATACCTCGCCGAGAACTCGCTTCGAAGCGTCATGCCGGACGAGACGGAGTTCCCGTACGTCGTGCGCGTTGTCTCGGAGATCCTCGAATCGAACGGATCGTCGTCGATGGCCACCGTCTGCAGCGGCTCGCTGGCGATGATGGACGCCGGAGTGCCGATCGAGAAGGCGGTCGCCGGAATCGCGATGGGAATGATCGAGGATCCGGTGACGAAGCGCAGAGTGGTGCTGACCGACATTCAGGGGGCCGAGGACCATCACGGCGACATGGACTTCAAGGTCGTCGGGACGCAGGACGGAGTCACCGGATTCCAGCTGGACGTCAAGGTCGGAGGGATCGACAGCGCCACGATGCGTGAGGCTCTGGTCCAGGCGCGGCAGGCGCGGCTCTCGATTCTCGCCGAGATGGAGAAGGCAATCCGGGCGCCGAGGACGGAGCTGTCGGCCTATGCCCCGCGGCTGGTCACGATCACGATCCCGGTGGACAAGATCGGGTTGGTCATCGGCCCGGGCGGGAAGACGATTCGTCAGATGGTTGAGGAGACCGGTGCCGAGATCGACATCGCCGACGACGGGACCGTGAAGATCGCGAGCCCGGACGCGGCGTCCGTCGAGGCGGCCCAGAAGAGGATCGAGGACCTGACCGCCGAGCTCGAAGTCGGGACCGTCTTCGAGAGCAAGGTGACGCGAATCGCCGACTTCGGCGCGTTCGTCGAGCTTCCCGGCGGCGGAGAGGGGCTCGTTCACGTCTCCAACCTCGCCTCCGGTTTCGTCGAGCGGGTGACCGACCACGTCTCCGTCGGCGACGAAGTCAGGATCAAGGTGATCGGCGAGGACAAGATGGGCCGGCCCGACCTTCGTCGGATCGACGGACAGGACGACGACGGAGAGGAAGAAGGGGAGCGGCGGTCTCGGCGTCGCGGGGATCGCCAGTCCGGTCGCGGGGATCGCTCATCCGGTCGGAAAGAGGCGCCGAAGAAGCCTGTGCCGACCGCAAGCATCAAGGCCGGCGACATCATCGAAGGGACGGTCACGAACACGACCGACTACGGCGCGTTCGTCGAGCTGTCCTCCGACGTCACCGGGCTGATCCACATTTCGGCCCTGTCCGAGGAGTACGTCCGGCGGGTCACCGACATCGTCCGGACCGGTGACCACGTCACCGTCGAGGTGATGAACGTCGACGAGCGCGGGCGCTACAAGCTGCGTCGGATCGAACCCGAGTCCGAGCGCCGCTCGGAGAAGCTCGAAGCGGAGCCCGTAGAGGATGAAGAGCCCGCCGAGCCGAGACTGCCTGAGGAGGAGCCGGTTCGGGCGACCGAAGAGCCGGAGCAGCCGCAGGCGGCCGAATTCGAGGATCGGTGGTAGGCGAGCGCCTCTACGAGGGAACGTACGCGGCGCGACTCGACAACGGACTGCGGATCTTCGTGGAGGAGGATCCGCGGTCCCGATCGGCGAGCATCGCCGCCTGGATTGACATCGGCGCTCGCGATGATCCCGAGGAGTTGCACGGCGTCTCCCATTTCATCGAGCACCTGACGTTCAAGGGGACGAAGACCCGGAGCGCGGTCGACATCTCCCGCGAGATCGACTCGGTCGGCGGGAGCCTGAACGCAGCGACCGGGCGGGAGTCGACCGTCTTCTACGCCGATGTCCCCGTCGAGGGGGTGGCGACGGCGGTCGATCTCGTGACCGATCTCGTGCGAAACCCGGCCTTCGAGCCGGAGAAGATCGATCTGGAACGGGGGGTCGTTCTCGACGAGATTCGCGGGCACGACGACGACCCCGAATCGGTCGCGTTCGACCTGTTCGTCAGTCAAGTGTGGAAGAACGCACATCCCCTGTCGAGGCCCGTCCTCGGCGCCCAAGAGGCGGTCGAGAGGATGCCGTGGGATCGGATCCTCGAGCACCACCGTCGCTACTACCGCCCGGATCGGACGGTCCTCGCCGCTTGCGGCGCCGTCTGTGCCGAGCGGCTCATCGAAGAGATCGCCGCGCACTACGCGGACGATCCGTCGCCCGCGGAGGACGTCAGCCCGCGCTCGGCCCCGGAGTTCGGGCCCGGAAGGCACCACCACGAGCGGGACTCCGGTCAATCCTACATCTACATGGCGCTTCTCGGCGGGTCGGCGACGGACCCGGACCGATACGCGATGGAAGTGCTGAACGCCCTGCTCGGGGACGGGACGAGTTCCAGGCTCTTCCGGGCGATTCGCGAGGATCGAGGCCTCGCGTACTCGATCGGGTCGACCGCCCTGCGCTACACCGACGCCGGGCTTTGGATGATCTACGCCGCGACCGCGCCTGAGCTTGCCTCCGAAGTGAGAGATCGGATCGAGCACGAACTCCGGCTCCTCCTCGAGGACAGCGTGGAAGAGGACGAGCTGGTTCGCGCCAAGGCGCGGCTGCGCGGGCTGTTCATCCTCGGCATGGAGTCGAACGCCAACCGCGCGATGCGGCTCGGGACTGCCGCGATCGCGAACCGGGAGATCGGCTCGCCCGAAGAGGTCCTCTCGAAGCTCGACGCCGTCTCGTCGGCCGATCTCGCGGCGGCCGTCGAGCGCTTCCTCCAACTCGACGCCCTTCACGTGACGACCGTCGGGCCGGAAGGCTAGTCCGCGTCGCTGCTTGCCCGGTCCACCGCGGCTCGGGTACGATCCGGGTCATGGCCGTCGCGATCTATCCGGGAACTTTCGACCCGATCACCTACGGGCACATCGACATCACTCGGCGCGCTCGCCGGCTGTTCGCGAAGCTGTACGTCGCTGTCGTCGCCAACCCGCACAAGCGGCCTCTGTTCACGCTCGAGGAGCGCGTAGAGATCACGAAAGCAGCGCTCGCGGAGGCGGGGATCAACGGGATCGAGGTCATCAGCTACGACGGCCTTCTCGTCGAGTGCGCCAGGGATCACCGCGCCGACGCGATCGTGCGGGGGCTGCGGGCGAACTCCGATTTCGAGTACGAGTTCCAAATGGCGCTCACCAACCGGGACCTCGCCCCCGAGTTCGAGTCGGTCTTCTTCATGACCGCGGGGAAGTTCAGTTTCCTCGCATCCTCGATGGTCAAGGAGGTCGCCGCGTACGGTGGAGACGTCTCGACGTTCGTTCCGAAATCCGTCGAAGCTGCGCTTCGGGAGAAGCTGAAGCCGACGGAGGACGAGGGCGTCAAGCCCTGAGGCGACTCGGGGACGAGCGGTTCCCAGCACACCCAAGGTGCATGAGGAGGAAGCGTGGGCGTGTCCGAACCCGTTGGCGAAGAGATCCGTGCCCACATGAGCCGGATGGACGAACGAACGAGGGAGGCTGTTCGGCCGTTCCTGTCCGACCCGCCTGCCGACAAGTGGATACGCGATGTCCTCTTCGCGTACTGGCACTACTTCTTGCTCGTCCTGAAGCACGGCACCCCGGCAGCCGAGGCGGAGGACGTCCTACTGAGTCACCTGGCTCCGCTCGTTCCCGAGACGAGCCGGGAGGATCTCGATGCCGTCGAGGAGGCGCTCGAGAAGTCGTTCCGTGCGAGAGGCTACAGCTTTCTCGGCGGCTACACGCTGCCGTATCGTGGGCCGTACATCTGGAGGAAAACGGAGAAACGCGTATTCCAAGTCGAACTGCCGAGTCGCCGCGATCCTCAGCCGACGTCTGTCTTCTTCATGTACGACTTCGTGACCCTCGGCTGGAAGCACTTCGAGACATTCGGAGCTCAGAGCGCGGGAGGATGGGCGAAGTGGAGAGAGCCGCCGTGGGAGGACGGCCTCTACTGCGTGTCGGAACGCTACGACCTGGAGAGGCTGGAGGAGAATTCAGTCTTCCAGGTCTCATTGCTGAAGCACGAGGCTCAGCACCTCGCCGACAAGGCGGAATTCCCTCTGTTGGACGGTACGAGCCTCGAATACAGCGCCAAGCTCGTCGAGCTGATCTACAACACCTCCGTCGACGGTCGGCTCAAGGACATCATCAGGATCGCGCGAGACGCTCCGGAAGACCCCCACGTGATGTCCTCCTACCGGATCCTCGGCGAGCTGTCGGAGTCCATCTTCGGAGAGCGTCGCGTGCGAGACGAGGGCCGCTGGCGGGACCTCGACTACGTCGAGGTGCGCGAAGCGGCCCGAGGACTCCTGACCGCGCACACGCTTCAGTTGCGAACGGGTAACGACTCCTGAGCACCGTCCGGCAGGCTTTCCTCTCGCCCTCGAGCGTAAAGGGAACCCGCACCTGCGGCAGGCACGTCTCGACGTTCGTCCCGAGCACGGTCCAGGTCGCCCTCACGGAGGTGCTTCGTGAGGGCGGCGTTTCGTTCTAGGTATCGGCCTCCGGTTCGAACCGCTTGATCAGAAGCTCCTCCACGTAGCCGTCCACGTAGACGTCGACCGTGCCGAAGGACTCGTACCCGACCCTGCGGAAGAAGCCGGGCGCCTGGAATCGGAGACAGCATCCCTGCGCAGCGACGCACCCTTCAGATCTCGCGATTCGCTCCGCCTCTTCGATCAATCTCCGGCCGTGCCCGAGACCGCGGTACGGCTCGGCGACCCAGAGTTGCTCGAGGGCGAGCACGTGGACGGGTGTCGTCGCGGTCAGCCCGCCGGCGAGGTCCCCGTTCTCGTCGCGCAGGGCGAGCCGGACCGGGGAGCCCGCGTACGTCTCTCCGTCTCCGACGTGTGCGACGCAGTGCGCGCGCAGGCCGAGGTGGACGACCTTCATCTCGTCCTTCGTCGGCTCGGCCACGAGGGCGTATCCCTGTCGCCGATTCTCCGTCACGTGTCGCTCGACGGTCTCCCGAACCCGCGGTAAGCTCGGCAGCCGCTTGGCGAGGACGTGCTCGGTCATCCCGAACGGGTACCCGTCGTAGACGCCGCGCAGCTCGAAGCCAATCCGCGGATAGAAGTCCGCCCCTTGCCAGTCGAACGTCCAGGTGGCTGCGCCGACGCACCCCTTCTCGCGGGCGATCCGCTCCGCCTCGAGGACGAGCCAGCCCGCGAGGCCGCGGCGTCGGTGCTCCTCGGCGACCCAGAGGACCTCGAGCCACATCACGCCGAGGATCGAGCTCACGTTGATCCCGCCGACGATGGTTCCGTCCGGACCCTTCACCGCGAGATCGAAGGCGAGGCCCGGCTCCTCGTTCCCCGGGAAGTGGAACGCCCCGCCCGTCCGGGCGAGGTTGTGCTCGTTCAAGCCCGCTTCGATGAGCGTCAGTTCCTGCTCCGTCGGGGCGTCGACGATCGTGAAGCGATCGGACTGCTCCTGCCTGTTCATGCGAGTTCCCTTCGTTAGAAACAGCATCTGCGCATCCCGCGCGACATGAATCTCGCAACGGGAGCGCTGGAGTCGAAGAAGACAATGGGTCGTGATCGAAGGCTCAGGCGTCGACGAGCGGGAGAGTACCCGTCCAGGAGATTCCCCGCAATCTCTCGAGAGCGGCCGATTGGGCCAGCTCCCGCATGGCTAGAGGGTCTTCCGGTATCGGACTGCCTCGAGGGGCGCGTCGATCTCGAGGATCTTCGAGGCGCCGTCGGCCGCGTAACCCATCGCCTCGTAGAACCGTCGCGCCGCGGCGTTGCCCGCGAAGACCCACAGGACGCAGACCGATCGTCCGGCGGAGCGCACGATCCCCTCGCCGTGCCCGCAGAGGCGGCGTCCGAAGCCCTTTCGCCAGTGCGCGGGTGCGAGGTAGATCCCCCAGATCTCTCCGGTCACGGTCTTGTCGAGGCCCTCGTCGCGGCAGTCCCCGACGGTGAGGAACCCGACGATCTCGCCGCTGGCCTCGCCGACGTAGGTCTCGGCCTCGCTTCCGCCGAGCATCTCCCGGAACTGCTCAGCGCGGCGGCCCGGGTTGAGTCGATCGAGGCGCGAGTCGGGGACGAGTCCGCGATAGGCCGCCCGCCACGAATCAACGTGGAGCCGGGCGAGCACCTGCGCGTCCTCGGGCCTCGCCGGACGGATCCTCATCGCCATGCCACACTCTCTTCTGTGCCGATCGATCGCGGACCACGCTCACTCAAGCGACGTGAGCCTCACGAGGCCACTTGGGGACTTCCGGGCCTGTGCTCTCCGGGATCCTGCGCCGGGGGCAAGGGCTTGCCCTATTCCGCGAGCACCTTCTTCACGTGCGGGATGAGGCCGCCGTCCTCGAGGATGGCGAGGACTTCGGGCGGGAGGGCCGGGAAGTGGTAGTCGGTCCCCGCGTGTCGGACGATCCCGGCCGCGAAGTCGATCTCGACTTCGTCGTCCTGCTTGATCGCTTCGGTCCCGCGCGCGAGCTCGATGACCGGCAGGCCTTCGTTGATCGCGTTCCGAAAGAAGATCCGCGAGAAGGAGGGGGCGATGATCGCGGCGACGCCGGCCGCCTTGAGGCAGGTCGCCGCCTGCTCGCGGGAGGAGCCGCAGCCGAAGTTCTTCCCGGCGACGATGACGTCCCCCGGCTTCACGTTCGAGGCGAACGTCGGATCGAGGTCCTCCATCGCGTGCTGCGCCATCTCCTCGGGCTTCATCGGCTGGTAGGTGTACTTCCCGGGGAAGATGACGTCGGTGTTGACGTCGTCGCCGTATTTCCAGACATGGCCCTTGTTCATGATTCTCCTAGAAGAGCTCGCGCGGGTCGGTGATCGCGCCGGCCACGACCGACGCGGCGACGGTCGCCGGGGACATGAGGTACGTCTCGGCGTCGCGAGAACCCATCCGCCCCTTGAAGTTCCGGTTTGCCGTCGAGATGCAGACTTCGCCCGGTGCCATGACCCCCTGGTGCGCGCCGAGGCACGGCCCGCACCCGGGATTGAGCAGGAGCGCGCCGGCCTTGACGAACGTGTCGACGAGGCCCTCCTTCAGCGCTTCGAGCAGGATCTCCTGCGACGCGGGAAGGACGAGGAGACGCACGCCCTTCGCGATCTTCCGTCCTTTGAGGATCTTGGCCGCGAGGCGCAGGTCCTCGATTCGTCCGTTGGTGCAGGTTCCGAGGAGTCCCTGGTGGATCTTGGTCCCGGCGACCTCGCCGATCGGCGAGACGTTGTCGACGGTGTGCGGCTTCGCCACCTGCGGCTCGAGAGTCGAGACGTCGTACTCGAGGACACGCTCGTACTCCGCGTCCTCGTCGGGGAAGACGGGCGTGTAGTCCCCGTCCGCGCGCTTCTTCAGGAAGTCCTTCGTCTTGGCGTCCGGAGCACAGTAGCCGTTCTTGGCGCCCATCTCGATCGCCATGTTCGACAGGACCATCCGCGAGGCGAGGCTCATCGCGCCGACCCCCTCGCCCGTGTACTCGACCGATTTGTAGAGGGCGCCGTCCGCCCCGATCGAGCCGATGATGTGGAGGATCAGGTCCTTCGCGGTGATCGGGTCCCGAAGTTCACCCGTGACGACCATCTTGAAGCTCGCCGGGGTCTTCAACCAGATCCGGGAGGTCGCGTAGAGGACGGCCATCTCCGATCGGCCGATCCCGGCGGCGAACGCGCCGAACGCGCCGTAGGTCGTCGTGTGCGAGTCTGACCCGAGGATCAGCCGCCCGGGGAGGGCGAACCCCTTCTCCGGGAGGACCTGGTGACAGATCCCCACGCCGACGTCGTAGAACCGCTCGATCCCGTTCCTCTCGACGAACTGGCGGATCTCCGCGTGGTTCTGCGCGTATTTCTCCTCGGAGGCCGGCACGGTGTGGTCGAGGACGATCACGAACTTCTCGGGATCCTTCACCCGCTCGACGCCGATCTTGGCGAACGTCTTCGCGATTGCCGCGGTGTTGTCGTGCGAGAGGCAGACGTCGGGCTCGATTTCGACGATCTGCCCGACCTCGACCCGGTCGAGCCCGGCCTTCCGGGCGAGCACCTTCTGTGCGAACGTCAGTCCCATCGCTCTCGCCTCCCGGTCACGCCTCGATCGGCTCGAAGTTCATGAAGTCAGCGTAGTGAAGGATGACCGATTCCGGCGTCCGCTTGAACGGGTCGCCTTCTTTCGAGTGCGTGCCGATCATGTGCTGGACCTCGGCCGGAAGCCCGCGCGCGTCGGCGAGGGCGACCCCGGAGAAGGCGTGACGGACGAGCTTCCCGTCATGCCCCTTGCGGAAGACCCCGTCTGTTTCCTCCATCTCGAGGAGCTTGCCGACGTCGTGCAGCAGCGCCCCGGCGAGGAGGAGGTCCTTGTCGAGCTTCAGGTCGACGCCGCCATAGATCTCGTCGAACGTGTCGGCGACGTAGGCGCAGATCCGCGTCACGCTCCGCACGTGCTTGGCAAAGCTCGAGGAGACCTTCTTCGCGAGGGTGAACGGCATCCGATCGACGTCATCGGGCGTCCATCCGCCCCGCTCCAGTCCGTCGACCCACGTCGCGATCACCTGCTCGCGGAGCGTGGCATCCTCGATCCACGCGATCTCCGGCAGGATCTCGAGCAGTCTCTCTTTCACGCCCATCCTTCCACCTTTCGCACCACGTCGATGATCGTTCCGTCTCGCCACTCGATCGCGGCGATGATCTCCTCTCCGAAGACCGGCTTCCGGACCGGCTGGACGAGCCGCTCGACCTCGGCCTTGATCTCCTCGAGCGTCCGCACGGGGAGACCGGCTGCGACGAACCGCTCTCTCAAGTCGTCGCGCCGCGGGTTGACCGCGATTCCGCGCTCGGTCACGATGACGTCGATCACTTCGCCGGGGGTCGTGACCGTCGTGACCTGGTCGAGGATCATCGGCATGCGACCGCGCAGGGCGGGGATCGTGATCATCGTCATCGCCGCCCCGGCGGCGACGTCCTGATGCCCGCCGATCCCGTGCAGAAGGCGCCCGTCCGAGTGGGTGTTCACGTTCACGTTGAAGTCGAGGTCGACCTCGGTCGCGCCGAGGAAGGCGGCGTCGAGCTTGTACGTCGCGCAGCCGCGGGAGTCGTAGTTCGCGTAGAGCCCCGGATCGATGATCAGGTGCGCCGGATCGTCCCGGAGCGACGCGACCGCGTCGAGATCGAACGCTTGCCCGTCGAGGATCGCGCGGATGAGACCGCGATGGAGGAGGTCAACGAGCATCTTCGTCCCGCCTCCCATCCCGAAGGATCCGACGATCCCGGCGCGGGCCATCTCGTCTCCGAGGAACTTGGTCACCGCGAGCGAGATCCCGCCGGCGCCGCCCTGGAAGCTGAACCCCTCCGCGAAGTACGGCGAGGCGACGACGGCGTCCGTCGTCAGGCGCGCGATCCGCAGGTTCGTCGGCGATCGTGTCAGCTGGAGCGTGCCGGAGGCGATGCTCTCCGGGTCTCCGATCTCGTCGACCTCCACGATCCAGTCGGTCCAGCCCTGCTGAATCTCCATCGGGTAGACCGGATACGGCTGGAGGTCGTTGGTGATGACGACCGTCCGTCTCGCGTACTGCGCGTCGACGGTCGAGAAGCTGATCGGCCCGCACGGAGTCTTCCCGCGGATCCCGGTCGCGTTCCCGTACGGATCGGCCTGGGGTGCGGCGATGAAGGCGACGTCGATCTCGACGTCGCCCGCCTCGATTGCGCGCCAGCGCCCGCCGTGGGATCGGAGGACGGCCGGCTCGGCGAGCCGCCCGCCCGCGCTGACGAACGCCCCGACTGGCCCGTTCATCGACCCCTCGATTCGAGAGACGGTTCCGTTCCGGACGTGTTCGATCAGCGGTTCGTGAACCTGGAACAGGGCGGTCGGCAGGACGCGCAGATCTCGCAGGCCGGCGCGCGCGCAGGCGTCGAGGACCCGGTTGATCACACGGTCCCCCTCGCGGAACGAGTGGTGAAACGAGATTGTCATCCCGTTCGACAGGCCGGTCGCCTCGATGGCCGCGTCGATCGAGGGGAGGAGCTTGTCTTCCGATCGCGGGGCGGACTTCTGCGGACGGGCCGCCTTCGGGCCGGTTCTGGACGTGGCGAACGCGCCGGCGAACGGCGTCACGTCGCGGGTTCCGATCTGCTCCGGGATCTCGCGTTCCAAGGCGTTTCTCACGCGGCATCCCCCCTCTCGACGAGCTGCTCGCCGTAGCGGATCAGCAGGCGGGCTCGCTCGAGGACGGGCCGGTCGACCATCTTCCCGTCGAGCGCGATCGCCCCCGATCCCGCGGCCTCCGCCTCCTCCGCTGCAGCGACCACGCGGCGGGCGTGGTCGAGCTCCGCCGCCGTCGGAGAGAACGCGCGATGGATCGTCGGTAGCTGTCGCGGGTTGATCGCGCCCTTCCCGTCGAATCCGAGCTCGCGGGCGTGGGCGCACTCCTCGGCGAGGCCGGCGTCGTCTTCGATGTCGGCGTACACCGTGTCCGACGCTTGAATCCCAGCCGCCTTCGCGGCGGCGACGAGCGCTGAGCGGGCGCACAGGAGCGAATCGCGGGTCCGAAGCGCGCCGAGATCGCGCGTGAAGTCCTCCGCCCCGAACGCGAGGGCGACGACGCGGGGGTCGGCGGCCGCGATCTGCTCGGCGTGGAGGATCCCCTTCGCCGTCTCGACGATCGGCATGATCCAGGTTGTCCCTTCGTCGATTCCGTGCTCCGATTCAACGCGGGAAAGAAGCTCGCTCAGCGCGCGCACGTCCTCGGCCGACTCCGCCTTCGGAAGGCAGATCCCGTGAGGGCGACCGAGAAGGACCTCCTCGACGTCCCGGGCTCCGCAGACCTCGAGGGGGTTGATGCGGACCCAGGCTTCTCCGCCGAAGTCGACGGCTGCGAGCAGGTGTTTGACCAGGATCCGCGCGGACGCCTTCTCGGCGGGCGGGACCGAGTCCTCCAAGTCGAGAAGGACGGAGTCGGCTCCGTGGATCTCGATTCCGACGAGAAGTCGAGGCCGGTTCCCGGGCGCGTAGAGTCGGCTCCGCCGCGGGCGATCTCGGTCCGTCGCGCACCGATCGACGGAGGGCACGAGTGGTCGCGTCTCGTCCGGATGTGCTGTGCGGACGGCCGCTTCGATCCGTGCGGCGATGACGTAGTCGAGGGCGCCGATGTCGAGCACGCGAGCGCCGCCTTTCGCGCCGAGGGATGAGATTGTCTCCCGCGCGACGGTCCGGATCCCCTCTTCGAGGAGATCCGTGTTCTTCGTCTCAACCTCGATTGCGCCCCCCCGCACGATCTCGACGACGCAGTCGCCCTTCTCCTCCGAACCGATTCGGACGTTCATCGTCTCTCCCTAGGCCATCAGCAGGGCCATGACCGCCTTCTGCGCGTGGAGGCGGTTCTCCGCTTGGTCGAAGATCGCGCTTCCGCGGCTCCGCGACGCCGCGTAGGTGATCTCCTCGTCGTAGTGCGCTGGGAGGCAGTGCATGATGATCGCGTCCGGCTTCGCCTTCGCAAGCAGGGCCTCATCGATCGTGAAGCCGTCGAACGCGTTCTGCTTCGCTTCGGCTTTCTCCTCCTGTCCCATGCTGACCCAGACGTCGGTGTAGAGGACGTCGGCCCCGCTCGCTGCGTCGTTCACGTCGTGGAAGATCTCCACGCTCGCGCCGAGGTCGCGCGCGGCGCCGACGACCGCTTCGTCCGGTTCGTACCCTTTCGGACAGGCGATTCGAAACCCCATCCCGAGCTTCGCACACCCGTTGATCAGCGAGTGGGCCACGTTGTTCCCGTCGCCGACGAACGTGAGCGTTTGTCCTGCGAATCCCCGTTTCTTTTCCAGGATAGTGAGGAAGTCTGCGAGTCCTTGGCACGGATGGAAGCGGTCGCAGAGCCCGTTGATCACCGGAACCGTCGCGTGTTCGGCGAGTTCCGCGATCGTCTCGTGCTCGAAGACGCGGTCCATGATTCCGTCGACGTACCGAGACAGATTGAGGGCGATGTCCTCGGTCGTCTCACGTTTTCCGAGCTTGATGTCGTTCGGGCCGAGGTAGATTGCGTGTCCCCCGAGCTGCCACATCCCCGTTTCGAACGACACGCGCGTTCGAAGCGACGGCTTCTGGAAGATCATTGCGAGCGTCTTTCCTTCGAGGATCCGGTGCGGTATGCCCGCGCGGAGCTCTCGCTTCAGATGTTGTGCCGTCTCGAGGATCTCCCAGACCTCCTCGGCCGAGAGAGCGGCGAGAGACACGAGGTTTCGTTGCAGCATCGGCATAGCCCTCCGAGCTTTCGGTCTTGCTTCCGGCGGCCGGGTCACCGTCGATCGGAACGCCCCGGAAGCGAACAGCCCGGATCATAGCTCAACGACACGGCATTGGCCATTCCGGCTCGCGTGTTCTGTCCTCCCGCCGCCAAGGCGTGTGTGTGGCACCGGTAGTCGGCTACCTGTGTCGAGAATGTGAGTCGAATGTGAAGAGGATGTGAAGAACCTCTCTGACTCGGACGATCCATTGACGGTATCGATTGTGCGGCATATACTGACTTGCGAGAATGCCTCTCCACATCGGCACAGGGCGGTCGACGGTGATCCCATGGGCATCGTTGGCCGGTGGAAAGACACCTAGCGACCAGGCGCGATCGGCAGACATCGTAGACTCCACATGTTCAATCGGGTGAAGCGTGCGGTCTGTTCATGAGCCTCGGGCGAGCGGTGTCGAGCGAGTGCCAAAGCTGAAGGCGACCGGCCTCAGCCGGTCCGGGGCGTCCGCTTCCACGTGCTTTCTTGCGTGGAGCGCAGGTGGCAAGCGTGTGCGGACGTTCGGAAGAAGGAAAAGGGAGGAATGGAAGTGCGAAAGCTAGTTCTCACTGCACTGATCGTAGCCATGGTGCCCGTCATGGCCGGCTTCGCGCAGCAGAACGGGATCTGGCCTGACTCGATCGTCTTCTTCGAGGAAGTCGATCAGCCGAAGGTCATCTCGATGATGCAGACCGGCGATGCGCACCTGTACGGCAACGCATTCGTTGCCGAGCTTTACCAGGATCTCATCGACGCCGGGCTGAACGTGGATCTGAGCTACGGTAGCTACAACGAGATTCTGCTGAACCCGGCGGTCAACGCTAGCGACGAGCCGTTGTTCGCTGACGGCCGATTCAACGCGACCGGTATCGAGAAGGTTCGCCAGGGTATCCACTACCTGCTCGACCGGCAGTACATGGTCGACGAGATCCTCAACGGACTCGGCGTCGTGCGCCACACGATGCTCGACCCGAACTTCCCGCCGTACTCTCAGGCGATCGAGGCGGCGCGTGCGGTCGAGCTGAAGTACCGCCACGATGCGGCGAAGGCTGAGGCGCTCATCACCGAAGGGATGACTGAAGCCGGCGCGACGAAGGTCGGCGGCAAGTGGACCTATGGTGGCGAAAACGTCGTCATCATCGGACTCATCCGTATCGAAGACGAGCGACTCGAGATCGGCAACTACTTCGCTGACCTCCTCGAAGGCGTCGGCTTCACGGTCGAGCGCATGGAGCGGACCTCGGCGGAGCTGGTCGGTCTCTGGCTGCTCGGCGATCCGAACGAGGGTGAGTGGAACTACTACACGGGCGGCTGGATCAGCAACCTGATCGACCGCGACGGCGGGTCGGACTACGACTTCATGTACACGCCGCGCGGCTGGGCAGTCCCGCTGAACCAGGGCTACCCGATCCACCTCTACCCCGATGAGGACGTGGTGTTCGACAAGCTCGGCCGGCGCGACTACGCCACGGTCGAGGAGCGAAAGCAGCTGCTTGGCGAAGCCGAACTGGGCGCCCAGGAGTGCCAGTGGCACCAGTGGCTGTTCAGCGCGGCGTCGCCCTGGGCGTGGCCGAAGGACGTGTCGATCCTCGTCGACGTCGCTGCCGGGATCTCCGGCGCTTACATCTGGGGTCACACCGCGCGCTTCGTCGATGAAGACGGTGCGCCGCGCGTCGGCGGGACGCTGCGGATGGCGTCGCCTAGCATGCTGACGACGGCGTGGAACCCGGTCGCCGGATCGAACTGGCTGTATGATGCGATGATCCAGCGAGCGACTGAGGACTGGTACGTGTTCCCGGATCCGTTCACGGGTCTCTACCAGACGCACCTCGTCGATCACGCGGTCTGCACGGTCGTCGAAGGAACGCCGATGGGCGCCACCCTCGACTGGGTTACCGTGGAGAAGGTCCCCGTGATCAACGTTCCGAGCGACGCTTGGGTCGATTGGGATGCGGCGAATCAGAAGTTCATCACTCGCTCGGAGAAGTTCCCGGGTGGGCTGACCGCCAAGACCAAGACGGAAGTTGTCTTCTCGGACAACCTTCTCCAGACCAAGTGGCACGACGGCTCGTTGTTCTCGATCGGCGACATGCTGCTCATGTTCATCATCAACTTGGACACGGGTAAGCCGGAAAGCCCGATCTACGACGAGGCGCAGGTCGCTACGCTCGAGCAGTTCCTGACGGTCTTCAAGGGCGCGCGGATCACTTCGCGCGATCCTGTGACGGTCGAGATCTATCACGACTCCTTCTACCTCGACGCGGAAGCGCAGGTGTTCAACCGGATCTACGGGCTCTTCTGGCCGTACTACAGCCAGGGGATGGCCCCGTGGCACACCATGTCCGCCGGTTGGCTCGCCGAAGAGCAGGAGCTAACCACGTTCTCCGAGGACAAGGGTGACAAGCTCGGCGTCGACCGCCAGAACTGGGTCGCCGGTGAGTCGCTGAACATCCTCCTCGAGAAGGCCGAGGAAGCGCAGGCAATCAACTTCGTGCCGTACCAGTTCGAGATGCTCAAGTGGATCGATCCAGGCGAGATCTACACTCGGTACGAGAACATGAAGGCGTTCCTCGAGACCTACGGCCACCTGTGGATCGGCAACGGCCCGATGATGATCGAGTCGGTCGACCCGATCGCGAAGATCGTCGTCGGTATCCGGTTCGAAGACTACATCCACGACATGAACAAGTTCCTGGCGTTCTCAGCGCCGAAGTTCGGTGTCATGGAAGTCGAGGGACCGGACACGGTCGCAATCGGCGGTGAGGGAGTCTTCACGGCGTCCCTGACCTACGAGGGCGAGGCGTACGCCGCGGACGAGATCCAGGAAGTCAAGTACCTCGTGTTCGACGCGACCGGCGAACTCGCGTTCTCCGGCGCGGGCGAGATCCTCGGCGACGGGCAGCTCCAAGTGACCCTCTCGGCAGACGAGACGGCGTTGCTGGTTGCTGGTTCGTCGAAGATCGAGGTCATCGCGGTCCTGCTCCCGGTGGCGAAGCCGAGCTTCGGCTCGTACACGTTCATCGTTCAGTAAGGACTCGTCGAACCACGAGAGAAGAGAGATCCTAGGGAGCGCTGAGTAACGAACAGCGGAAGGTAATGGGGGTCGCGGAGAGCTCCCTTCTGCGACCCCCATTCTCCTAGTTGTGATGGGGAAGGTGCATCATGGCTGAACAACCGGCACGCGCGCCGGAGGTACCCTCGGAGAAATCCGGGAAGCGCGGAGTCTCTCGAACCTTGATGAAGTTCGCCCGCTACACGGCGATCCGGGGAATCGCCTTGCTCGTCACGGTCACGATCGGCGTGTACATCTCGATCTGGATCGCCAACATGGGCGGCCACGTGGACACGATCCGAATAGCGCAGGTCAAGGAGTCGGTGGGACTCAAGTTCCGCGGTCCGACGTACCGGGACATGACGCCGAGCGAACGGCAGACCCTGATGAGAGCGGAAGAGGAGCGGGAGATCTCGCGACTCGGGCTGGACAAGCCGTTCCTGGGAAGAAGCTTCGGCTACCTTGCCAGTGCCCTTTCCCTCTCTCTCGGGAGAACGGAACGGATGACGAGCGACACCGGATCGAGGCAAGTGCGGGCCGTGCTGCTGGAGCGCCTACCGACGACGCTCGTTCTGTTCGGCACCGCGAACGTTCTAGTCTTCTTCGTCAGCCTGTTCGTCGCCCTGTTCCTGTCCAGGCGGTACGGCACATTCCTCGATCGAGCCGCCGTCGCCCTCGCGCCTACGTCGTCCGCGCCTCCGTGGTTCTACGGGATCTTCCTCATCCTGATCTTCGCCGCCATTGCCGGGATCCTTCCCTACGGCGGGCTGCTGGATGCTCCGCCGCCGACGACAACCCTGGGCTACGTCCTGAGCGTCCTAAAGCACATGGTGCTGCCGCTTCTGGCGTGGATCCTAGGAACGATGGCAATCGCCGTCTACGGGCGAAGGACGTTCTTCCTCATCCATTCGAGCGAAGACTACGTCGAGCTGGCGAAGGCGAAAGGTCTCCGGTCGAACACCATCGAGCGGCGCTACATCCTCCGTCCGACCCTCCCGACGATCATCACCCAGTTTGCTCTGACGCTCGTCTTCGCGTGGCAAGGAGCGATCATCACGGAGACCGTCTTCCAGTGGCCCGGGCTCGGCCGCTTGCTGTGGCAAGCGATTGGGTTGTTCGAAGTGCCCGTTATCATCGGATCGGTCGTGATCTTCGCATACCTCCTCGCGCTCAGTGTCTTCCTACTGGACATCCTCTACGCGATGATCGATCCGCGGGTTAAGCTTGGAGCGGAGGGACAGACATGAGTTCACTCGGTAAGGCACTGACGACAGTCCGCCGATACCCGAGCGCGGTCATCGCCCTCATCATTATTCTCGGTCTCATCGGCGTGGCAGTCTACGCGGTGGTCTCGATTCCGCTCTCCGAGGCGATCTACCTGTGGCGCGGCACAGACCAGGTGTGGAGCGATACGCCGCGAAACGCACAGCCGGCGTGGACGAACGTTTTCCGGAGCAAGAAGCTTCCCGAGACGTTCGTTGTCCGTATGGGAGACAGCGAGAAGACGACGGAGCAGCTCGGCGAGGCGATGTGGCGCGAGACGAGCGTCCTCACGTTCGATTACAAGTACTCACTGTTCCCGACGGAGATGAACTTCTTCTTCGACGTCACGTTTGAGACGCGCGAGCCGCAGGTGACGATCACGTGGATCACCCCCGATGGGGAGGAGCGGCGGCTCTTCCGCGGGAACGTCCGGCCGGGACAGCGGTTCGCGATCTCGCAGGACGACAAGCTGACGCGGAACCTCGGTACACTTCCAGACGTCGGTCTTTTCGCCGTTCCAGAGACGCTCGCCGAGGGCGCGGAGCCTGAGGTCTGGAAGGGAGGGTACGCGCTGCGGGTCGAGGCGATCACGTTCGAGGAGGGTTCTTCAGTGGACGGGCGGCTCGTCGTCTACGGCGACGTCTACGGAGCCGCGGGCACGGATCACCTTCGCCGCGACCTCATGGTGGGGCTGCTCTGGGGGACGCCAATCGCCCTGATGTTCGGCCTGCTCGCGACGATCGGAACGACTGTCCTTGGATTCATCATCGCGGCGTTCGGCACGTGGTACGGCGGCTGGATCGACGCCCTGATCCAGCGCATTACGGAAGTGAACCTGATGCTCCCGTTCCTGCCGATCCTGATCATGGTTGGTACGTTCTACTCGCGGAGCATCTGGGTGATGCTGGCGGTTATCATCGCTCTCAGCATCTTCACTGCCGCGATCAAGACCTACCGAGCGATGTTCCTTCAGGTGAAGATGTCGCCGTACATCGAGGCGGCAAGAGCGTACGGGGCAAGCAACACGCGGATCATCTTCCGGTACCTGATCCCGAAGATCATCCCGGTCCTCATCCCCAACTTCGTTACCGGGATTCCGACATTCGTCTTCCTCGAGGCGTCGCTGTCGGTTCTCGGACTCGGAGATCCGACGCTGCCCACGTGGGGGAAGATCTTGACGAACGCGTATCAGGGAGGCGCCCTCTATCGCGGCTACTACTACTGGGTCCTCGAACCGGCGATCCTGCTCATGATCACGGGCCTATCGTTCTCGATGCTCGGGTTCGCCCTCGATCGCGTCTTCAATCCTAGACTGAGGGGAATGTAACGATGGCTGGGAACCTACTTCGGGTCAACGACTTGATCCTCCACTTCCGGACGACCCGTGGGGTCGTCCAAGCGGTCGACGGGGTGTCGTTCGACATGAACCGGAACGAGGCGCTGGCCGTAATCGGCGAGTCTGGCTGCGGGAAGACGTCTCTGGTGCGGGCCATCCTCCGTCTTCTTCCGAAGAATGTGCACGCGTATGAGGGGAGCGTGATCCTCAACGGAGTCGACACCATGAAGTACTCCGAGGAGCGTTTCCGCTCCGAGATGCGCTGGATCAGCATGTCTCTTGTCGCACAGGCGGCGATGAACGCGCTCAACCCCGTCCTGCGCGTCGGCGATCAGGTCGCCGAGCCGCTCGTCGTCCATCAAGGACTCCGCAAGCAGGAGGCGCTCGCGCAGGCGAGCGAGGTGTTCCGGATGGTCGGCGTCTCCGACGATTTCCTCAGCCGGTACGCGTTCGAGCTTTCCGGAGGAATGCGACAGCGGGCGATCATCGCGATGGCCCTGATCACGAAGCCTGACCTCGTCGTCCTCGACGAGCCGACATCGGCGCTCGACATGCTCACTCAGGCGAACATCATGAACGTCCTGAAGAGCATCAAGCGCGAGTTGGAGCAGAGCTTCATCTTCATCACGCACGACGTGGCGACAACCAGCGAGCTTTGCGACCGAGGTGCGGTCATGTACGCGGGGCAGATCGCCGAGTTGGGCAATGCTCAGCAGTTCTACCTCGATCCGTACCACCCGTACGCGCAGAAGCTGATGGGGAGCGTGCCGACGCTTCGGGAGAGGAAGGAACTGGAGTTCATCCCAGGGCAACCCCCGAGCCTGATCAGCCCGCCGACCGGATGCCGGTTCGCTGCTCGATGTCATCGGCGATTCGAGGCGTGCGACCAGGAGCCGCCGCTGTTCGAGCTCGCCGACGGCCGCTCGGTGAAGTGCTGGTTGTACAAGTGATGAAGGAAAGGGAGAATCGAACAATGCAGGATCGGGATCAAGCGTTGCTCGAGGTGAAGGACCTGCGCACGTGGTTCGAGCTGCGTCGATGGGTCTTCGCGCGGGCCGGATACGTGAAGGCCGTAGACGGAGTCTCATTCGACCTCCCGCGTGGAGAGGCTCTCGCACTCGTCGGCGAGAGCGGTTCGGGGAAGACGTCGCTCGCGCGGACGGTCCTCGGGCTCTACAAGCCGACGGCAGGCGACGTCGTGTTCGAGGGGATGCCACTGAGCCAGCTCAACCGACGGCAGATGCGCGCGTATCGGTCAGACCTGGGCTACGTTCAGCAGGATCCGTACGGTGCACTTCCTCCGTTCCTCTCGCTTCGTAGCATTCTAGCGGAGCCGCTTCGAGTTCATCGGGTTCGCGACAAGAACGAGCAGGATCAGCGAATCCACGAAGTACTCGAGGAAGTGAAGCTGACGCCAGTGAGCGACTTCATCCAGAAGTTCCCTCACATGCTCTCCGGCGGTCAGCAGCAGCGTGCGGTCATCGCGCGGGCGATGATCCTTCGCCCGAAGCTGATTGCGGCCGACGAGCCCGTTTCGATGCTCGATGCATCAGTTCGTATCGAGATCCTGAAGCTTCTTCGCCGGATCCAGGAGGCGCACAACCTGGCGGTGATCTACATCACGCACGACCTGTCGACCGTTCGCTACTTCTCCGAGCGAATCTTCATCATGTACGCCGCGCGCACTGTGGAGAAGGCGCCGGTCGAGTCGCTCCTGGAGCATCATTACCACCCCTACACCGAGGCGCTCCTCGCAGCGATTCCGGATCCCGACCCGAAGAACGCGGAGACGTTCCGAGACGTCCCCGCCGGCGAACCGCCGAGCCTGGTGAACCCTCCGCCCGGTTGCCGGTTCCATCCTCGCTGCCCGCGAGCGATCGAGGGGCTCTGCGAAGTCGAGCAGCCGCCGACGTTCGAGCCACAACCGAGTCACTTCGTGGAGTGCTGGCTCTACCGCGATGAGCAGAAGAGCGGGCTTGGGTAGAGACAGATCCCTTCGGATGATTTGGATCGGCGCCGTCCTGCTCGTGGTCGGCGCCGTTCTGCCGTTCATGATGGTCCTCCGTTGGATCGAGTCTCAGCTGTGGCTCAACTTCGTCTCGTTCGGGGCGTCGCTGGCGGGGATGGTCGTCGGAATGCTCGGCGTGTTCGAGTACCAGCGATCGAGATCCAACCGCGACAAGGACCGCGGGTTCTAGACGGCCTTCTCGGGCTCTGCCTTCGTCTTGCGGATCAGGACGGAATGGAGTCCCGCGCGCTTCGCGCCGAGGACATCGGTCAGACGTCGATCTCCGATCATCACGGTCTCGTCGGGACGTGCCGCCATCTCGTGCAGCATCTCGCGAAACGCTCGCCTCGCCGGCTTCCCCGCGCGAAAACGTGTCGGGAAGCGGCCGCTCAAGTCCGCGGCAATCCGATCGATCCGCCACCGTCGATTCGAGAGGATGCCGATCTGGAAGCCGATCGACGCGAGCCTCCGGAAAAGCTCCTCGACGGATGACGCCAATCGGTGCGGCTTTCCCGTGCCGAGGGTGTCGTCGAGGTCGAACAGGAGTGTTCGCTTCCCGTCCGCGAAGAGACGATCGTAGTCGACCTCGAAGACCGACGCCGCAGTCTCGTCCGGCTCAAGGAGCCGCCACACCGGCCTCTCCTTCCCGAATCAGTCGCCCGATGCTCGCTCTCGTCCGGAGCCTGCCGATCAGTGCGAGGAACTCGTCCTCCATCCCCGGCGCGACGTAGACGCGGTAGAGGGTCTCTCCGTCTTCGATCCGGAACTCGCGGCGCACCGTGGCGACGCCGTCGTAGGCGCTGAGCACGGCGTCGATGAAGTGAACCTCCTCTTCGCGTGTCCCGAGCCAGTAGACGATCGCGTCCATCACTCCGCCGTCCGCAGGCGCTCGAGGGCCTTGGCGAGAGCCAGCTCCGGGTCGTGGCCCGCATCCCACGCCGCCGCGATCTCGCGTAGGATTCGCGCACCGGACTCCTCCTCGGCCGTCTCGCCGATCTCGCCGATGCGGTCGGTGGAGATCCCGCGAAGGTTCGCGGCGGCGGAGACCGCCTTCCGCGCCCTCACGAGGATCGGAAGAGTGACCGGGTCCCTTTTCTCGCGGGTCTTGATCTCTTCCCATCGCCGATGAATCGAAGGAAGGTCGTCCGACGCGTCGCCGAAAACGTGCGGGTGGCGACGGACGAGCTTGGACGAGAGTGATTCGATCACCTCGGCGATCGTGAACGCCCCCCGCTCGGACGCGATCTGACTGTGAAGGAGGACTTGGAGGAGGACATCGCCCAACTCGTCGGCGATCAGGTCGTCGTCGCCTCGGTCGATCGCAGCGATCAGCTCGTACGCCTCTTCGAGGGCGTACGGTCGGAGGCTGACGTGATCCTGGGCTCGATCCCACGGGCAACCGTCTTCGACGTCGCGCAGCCTGGCCACGAGCCCGATCAGATCGTTGAAGGAGCGGGTCGCCATCCGC
>Ga0180432_10000966_pt1 | contig 46164 bp, 28 predicted proteins | sample SS_ome_10_FD_132414 | JGI IMG/M metagenome (GOLD analysis project Ga0180432, IMG submission 132414) | Hypersaline lake sediment archaeal communities from the Salton Sea, California, USA - SS_1_MS_2 metaG | ecosystem: Environmental > Aquatic > Non-marine Saline and Alkaline > Hypersaline >...
CTGCCAGCCTCCTGGGTGGTTATTGGCTGGGTACAGTGTACCCGATTCCCTCGAGGCTGGCACGTTCGATTATATTCCCGTGCCACCCCCGTTTCTACCCCTCATGACGAACGCCTGCCCCCGATTTCCTCACCCCTTTGTCCCCTCCGTGATACGCTCACATATCCCCGGATTTGCGCCACTCAAGTGTTTTACCTATAATGATCATAATCACAATACCCAGCCGGGTACTGGAATCTAGTGGAGAGGGCTTCTTCCAGGCGTGGTCGTCGGGGCCACCGTGGGTGTGGGGAACCAAACGAGATCGGAGCCCCCGCTGAAGCAGGGCGTCCGGAAACGGGCGGTCTGGGGACGGGTAGAGGCGCGGTCGCAATGCCTGGGTAGGCAGTCTGTGGTGTATGATGTCTGAGAGACAAACGGCTAGAGTCGCGCTGCTGTGCGACACACAGGGGACGGTCTTACAGGTGATCCACGATGGATTGGGCCTCGGGGATCAAGTTGCGCCAGGGCGACCGCTGGCGCTTGCGGTAGACCGTGGCAGCTTGAGTAAGATCCTCGGTTTTCTGACGGAGGTCCAGGAGAAAGGGGGGACTTTCGACTGGGAGTTGAACGTGCCCGTCGCCGGCCAGCTCGTGACCCTGCATTTCGCTGGCGTCGCTGCCGATGAGCAACTTCTGATTGTCGGCGCTAAGACTAGCAATGGCGCTATGGAACTCTACGAGGAAATCGCGCGCATTGGCAACGAGCAGGCCAACGCGCTGCGCGCGACGATGAAGGAGTGCGCTGAGCTGACTCGGCATCAGGCCGAGATGGATATCTGCCGTGAGCCTGCGCGTCCTCCCAGGCTTCAGCCGGCGTCTGCGGTCGAGGAGGATACCGAACCGGTCCAAGATCGCCGCCTGCTGCGCGTTCTTCTGGCCGAGGACGATTTGGGCAATCGCCGGTTGGCGGTCAAGATGCTGACCAGGCAGGGGCACACGGTTGTGGCCGTGGAGGACGGGCGGCAGGCAGTCGAAGCCTGGCAGAGGGAGCCTTTCGACTTGATCCTGATGGATATGCACATGCCGGAGTTGGACGGCATACAGGCGGCGGCCGCGATCCGGGAGATGGAGAGGAATGCTGGCGCGCATATTCCCATCATCGCCCTGACAGCCAGCCAGATGGTAGAAGACATCGAGCGCTGCCGCGAGGCAGGGATGGATGACTGCCTGACAAAGCCGCTCAGCTTCCAGATGCTTGACGATCTCCCGACGCTGGAGCGGAGCGTACGGCAAGCGGCAACGGCGAGCGTGCCTGGGAGCGGTGGCGGTGATTCGACGGGGGATGGCGCATGAGTGAGACTGCGCGAATCCTGATTGTGGACGACGAGCCATTCGTGTTGCGCGCCCACTCCCGCACGTTGAGAGAAGCTGGCTACGAGGTGATCGAGGCCGAAACGGGGAACGAGGGGCTGCGCCTGGTGCGGGAGACAGTGCCGGCCTTGATCCTGCTTGACGTCGTGTTGCCGGACGTGGATGGCGTTGAGGTGTGCCGGCGTATCAAGGCCGACGCAAGCCTGGCGGGGTGCTACGTCGTGCTGCTCTCTGGCCTGGGGACGACCTCGGACGAACAAGCGTTGGGGCCGGAAGTGGGTGCAGATGGATACATTGCCCGTCCCATCTCCAGCCGCGAGTTTCTGGCACGCGTGGAGTCCATCCTGCGTATCAAGTCTGTGGAATCCGAGCTTCGCATCCAGCGCGAGTGGCTGCGGGTGACGCTTGCCAGCGCCGCGGACGGCGTCGTTGCGACAGACAGCGATGGCCGGGTCAAGTTCATGAATCCTGTGGCTGAGTCGCTGACAGGTTGGGAGCAACGGACGGCCCAGAATAGGCCGGTCGAGGACATATTCACGATTGTAGATCCGGACACGGGCCAGCCGCTTGAGCATCCGATACGTGGGGTGATCGAGGACGGGGGAGCGGTTCGCCTGGACCCTGGCGCGTCACTCGTCACCAGGGATGGCCGAAGGGTGCCTATCGCGGACAGCGCCGCTCCGATCACGGATGCCAGTGGTGAGGTGGTCGGCGTGGTCATGTTGTTCCGGGACGTCACCCAGCGTGTGCAAGCTGAAGCGCGTCGGCGGCAGGCGGAAGAGATGCTCAATGCTCGCGTACGGCAGCAGGCAGCGGTGGCTGAACTGGGGCAACGCGCGTTGGCCGGCGTCGATGTCGCTACGCTGATGGAGGGCGCCGTTGAATCCGTGGCCCAAACCCTCGATGTGGAGTACGCCAAGGTCCTCGAGCTTCTGCCCGGTGGCAGCGCCTTGCTCTTGCGCGCGGGCGTGGGTTGGAACGAAGGACTGGTGGGTCACGCGACGGTGGGAACGGAGAAGGATTCGCAGGCCGGTTACACCTTGCTTTCGGCTGAGCCAGTGATCGTCGAGGATCTGTGCACCGAGTCGCGCTTCAGCGGGCCGTCGCTGCTGGTCGAGCACGGGGTGGTCAGCGGCGTGAGCGTCATTATTCAGGGCCGGCATCGTTCCTTTGGCATCTTGGGTGCTCACACGACGCAGCGGCGGACATTCACCGGGGACGACGTGCGTTTTCTTCAAGCTGTGGCCAACGTGCTGGCTCAAGCCATCGAGCGCCAGAAGGCGCGGGAGGCGTTGCGCGAGAGTGAGGATCGCTACCGGGACGTGGTGGAACACAGCCACGATCTAGTCTGCACCCATGACCTGGATGGCCGCATCCGTTTTGTGAACCAGGCGGCTGTGCGACTGCTGGGCTACGATTGTGACGACCTGACGAGCATGAATATCCGCGACATCCTGGTACCTGAGGTGGCGGGTGAATTCGATGAGTATCTGGACGGGATCCGAGAGCGCGGCGTCTCCAGCGGTCTGATGCATGTTCAGACCCGCACGGGCGAAAGACGCATCTGGGAGTACGATAACATCCTCCGTGTCGAGGGGGTGGAAGAGCCTATTGTACGGGGCATGGCCCACGATGTCACCGAGCGGGTGCAGACCCAGAAGGCGCTGCGCCAGAGCGAAGCGCGGCTGGCCGAGGCGCAGCGCGTCGGGCGGATCGGCAACTGGGAGTGGAACGCCGTGACGGGCGAGGTCTTTTGGTCCAATGAGGTCTACCGTATCTTCGGCGTGTCGCCCGAGACGTTTGCGCCGACGTTCGAGGGGCACCTGGAGCTTATCCCGTCAGAGGACCGGGCCGAGTATTGTCTGACGATTGAGGAGGCTCTCTCGAACAAGTGCCCGTTCGAATACGAGCACCGGGTACTGAGGTCCGACGGTGACGTTCGAACGGTCTGGGTGCGCGGAGATGTCCCGGTGGATGCCGAGGGAAACGCTCTGGGCATGCAGGGCACCACACAAGATATCACCGAGCGCAAGCACGCGGAGGAGAACCTGAGGGGCTACGCCGAGCGGCTGAGGGCCTTGCGCGCCATTGATGGTGCTATCCTGGCAGCATGGTCACCCAGGGAGATCGCCCAGGCTGCCCTGCGCCGCCTGCGCCGGTTGGTACCCTGCCAGGGGGCGGGCATCCTGACGTTTGATTTCGAAGCCGGGGACGTGACACTTCTGGCCATAGATACCGAGGCCGAGATCGGGATCCAGGCCGGTACGCGCCTTCCACTGTCGCATGGCGCGGAGGTCGAGGCGCTTCGCCAGGGCAAAGTTCTCGTGGACGAAAATGCCTCAGTCTCAGAGGGAGGGCAGGAAACGCCGCCCGTGATCCGGGCCTTTCGGGCCATTGGCGTGCGCTCCTGCGTCGGCGTGCCTCTCATCGCCCAGGGGGAACTGATTGGTGTCCTGGCTTTGGCGTCGGGAGAACCTGATGCCTTCACCCCCGACCACGTGGACGTGTCCCGGGATGTTGCTGACCAGATTGCTGTGGGCCTGCACCACGGACGCCTCCGTGCAGCCCTGGAGGCCGAGCAGCAGCGCCTGGCGACGCTGGTGGAACAACTGCCGGAGGGGATTGTCTGGCTCGATGGGGAACGGCGCGTTCGGTTGGCTAACCCGGCGGCGGTGGCCTACCTCTCTGTCTTGGACGATGTTGGGGCCGGGGACGCGTTGACTCATCTGGCCGGCTGGCCGGTGGACAAGCTATTGGAACCCCCGTCTGAAGGACTATGGCACGAGTTGGAAGTCGCGGGGCCGCCCCGGCGGGTCTTTGAAGTCGTGGCCCGGCAAGTCAAGGCGGAAGTTGGGCCTGACGCGTCTCATGGTACAGAGGGTCCGGACGCCCCGCTTCGTCGGGATCTGGAGATGGCAGGTTGGCTGCTCCTGATGCGGGAGGTCACTGTGGAGCGGGAAACTCAGAGGCAGATCCAGCAGCAGGAGCGCCTGGCGGCGGTGGGCCAACTGGCGGGCGGGATTGCCCACGACTTCAACAACCTGCTGACGACCGTCATGCTCCACGCCGATATGACTTTGGGCCAGCCTAATCTCTCTCCGCATGTAGCGCAGGCGCTTGAGATCATCGTGGACGAGACGCGAAAGGCGGCCAATCTGGTGAGGCAGATTCTGGACTTCAGCCGCCGCTCGCCGATCAAGACCCAGCCGATCGACCTTGCTCCTTTCATTGAGGGGGCGATTGAGGTGCTGGAGCGCACCATCCCGGAGAGCATCTCGCTTCGTCTGGAGATGGAGGCCGGGGAGCACGTGGTGGACGCGGACCCGACGCGCATTCAGCAGGTGTTGGTGAACCTGGTGCTCAATGCTCGGGATGCTATGCCTGGAGGAGGAGAGCTGCGCGTCGCCTTGTCGAGCGTGGTGACGGGGTCGGGCGAGCCGCCCGTGGCGGACATGCCGGCCGGAGAGTGGGTCTGCCTGGCGGTCTCGGACACGGGGGCGGGCATCCCTCCCGACGTGCTGCCGCACGTGTTCGAGCCTTTCTTCACGACCAAGGAGCCGGGCGAGGGCGCGGGTTTGGGGCTGGCGCAGGTCTACGGCATCGTGACGCAGCACAACGGCCATATCGGGGTGGATACAGAGGTTGGGGAAGGAACGACCTTCCGCGTGTATCTGCCGGCCTGCTGGGACAGGGAGGAAGCTCTGGCAGACGAGACGGTGTTGGTGGTCCCCGAGGGGCGGGGGGAGACGGTCCTCCTGGTGGAGGATCAGGAGCGTATACGTGAAGTGGGCCGCGAGGTGTTGGAGTCATTGGGTTACCGGGTACTGACTGCGGCGAATGGGCAGGAAGCGTTGGGGATCTTCACGGCGACGGGCGACATAGCTCTGGTGATCACCGACCTGGTGATGCCGGAGATGGGGGGGCGGGAGCTGGCTCGGGAGCTTCTGAAACGGAATCCAGCGCTTAAGGTCTTGGCGATCACCGGCTACACGATGCGGGAGGACCTGGCGGACTTGATGGAAGAGGGCTTTCTGGGACTCGTCCACAAACCGTTTGATATGGAAACCCTGGCGGAGGTCGTCCGTCAGGCTTTGGACGCAGGCTGATGCTGCCACGCGCCATAGGTAGGTAAGGGCGCTGTAAAGGATGGATGACGCAATGCAACGATTCTCGCGTCAGGCTTGGCCTGGCAGTCTCGTCATACTGGCCGTGATCGGCGCAGTGACGGCCGGATGCGGCCTTGCCCCGGCGGCACAGCCTACTCCCACCACGACTCCACTGCCGGCGCAACAGCCCGCGGAGGTTGTCCTGACGATGGGCGGATGGCGGACCGCTACAGAGCGAATAAACCGCGTCTTGGCCGAGTTCCAGCGCAAGTCCCCGCACATTACGGTCAGATTCGACCCCACTCTGTCTGGGGAGTACGACGCTGTGCTCGAAGCGCAGCTTGAAGCGGGCACAGCGCCCGACTTGTTCTATCTCCGGTCTTTTTCGGCCTCCCGGCCGTTATATGAGCAAGGGTACCTTGAGCCGCTGGCCGACTTGCCGGAACTCACTGATAACTTCGACCCGGCGAGACTGGCGCCCTGGTCCGCCGGTGGTATGCCGTACGGAGTGCCCTTGACGGCCACTTCCCACGGCATCTACTACAATCAGGATCTGTTTGAGACGCTAGGCCTGGACGTGCCCGAGACCTGGGAGGAACTGCTCGCCGTGGCACAGTTGGTCCAGGACGCCGGATACATCCCGTTCGCCAACGGCTCGAAGGACCCGTGGACGAGCGCCGAGATCGTCTTCATGAATCTAGCTCCTAACTTTATTGGCGGGCGCGAGGGGCGTATGGAGTACCTGGCAGGCAGGCGCTGCTTCAACGACGCGCGCGTCGTGTCCGCATTTCAGGCTGTGCAGGACCTGGCCCCCTTCTTGCCCGCCGATCATGAGCTGCTCGGCTACGTCGATAGCCTCCAGCTTTTTGTCCAGGGCAAGGCGGCGATGTGGATGAGTGGCTCGTGGGACATTCCCTATTTCGAGGAGGCACAACCGGGCTTTGAGTGGAGCGTGTTCGCCGTTCCCCCACCCGCTGGCCAGCCTGCCTACGTCACGTTTCATCCAGACGTGGGTATTGGATTGAACGCTGCCTCGGAGCACAAGGATGAGGCCAGGCAACTCTTGGCCTGGATGGCGACCCCGGAGTTTGGCTGGCTCCTCGGCAAAGAACTGCCTGGTTTCTTCCCTATGCATCGGGACGTACCGTCGCTCAGCGACGTGCACGCAAACGCCTTCCTGGCCTTGAGCGAGGGGCGCGGTACGGATATCCGCTTTGCCTGGGAGAAGCTGCGGGATGGTTCACCAGATGGGTACACGCTTATGCAGGATGGTGCTCTGGCCGTCCTGCGGGGCGAGCAGACCCCGCGAGAGGCTGCCGACGCGCTGCAGGCCGGGTTGGCCCAGTGGTTCGAACCGGCCAGCCACTGCGGCCAATGAGTGGCCGTGGGGCACGGGAACGTGGGACGTGTGTCGGGGGAGTGTGCGTGAAAGCCTTTCTGTGGCGAGAGGAGATCTGATCCATGCTCTCGGTGCTTAGGCGCCTGGTCAATCCCGTGACCCTCGTGAGCTATCTGCTGGCCTTGTCTTTCGTCGCCGCTATCGGCGCGGTGGCTGTCGTGCAACTCAACCGGATCAGCGCCACCGTGACTCGTCTGGCCGAGGGGCTGGCGGCTGAGAAAGACCTGGCCGACGACATCGTCAACCAGGTCCTGCTGGCCCGCTTCTATGCCCAGCGGTACGTCCGCACCGAGGACCAAACTGACGCGGATCGCTTTGGCGAAGAGTTTGCCCGGCTAGAGCATCTGCTCGTCCTGGCTGATCAACAGATCACTGACCAGGAAAGGGTGGAGATGCTTGGTCACGTCAAGCTGGCGGTCGAAGCGTACGGAGAGGCGTTGGATGAGGCGGCGGATATCGTCAGAGAGCGTCAGCGCGTGTACGCCGAGGTCCTGGATATTCAGGAACGGTTAATCGTGGACAGGTTGACTGCTCTGCGAGTACATCTTGTGTCTGCGAGCGACCCCCGCGTGTTCCTGGCCTTTGGCAATGCCCAGAACGCGTTTCAAGCGATGCATCTGAATACAGTGAGGTATCTAGAGGCGGGGGACGAGAAGTTTGCTGTTCAGATGGAGATGGGCTATCGGCAAGCCCAGGAGGCTCTCTTGGTTCTGGAGACGCATTTGGCGGATTCTACTCAGCGAGAGAACATCTCGGATGCCAGGTTTGCCGCCGAAGCGTACTATCGAGGGTTTCAAGCAATCCAGGCGGAACAAGCCAGGCTGCGGGATCTGCTCGACATCGTGCAGGAGACGCTTGAGCCGAAGATCGCACGTGCGGCCTCAAGTATGGCAATCAGTATCAATGCCGAGCTTGAGTCGCAGAACACGCTCTCGCAGTCCTTGGTCACTCAAGCACGGGTCGTGATGGTGCTAACGACACTGATCGCGGTCCTGACCGGTGCCGTCCTGGGTGTAGTGATCGTTCGCCACGCCGTCGAGCGGACACGGGCCGAGGAGGCACTGCGAGAGGCCCAGGATCAACTGGCCCGCCGGGAGAAGCTGGCTATGCTTGGGCAGATGGCGGGCAGTGTCAGCCACGAACTGCGTAACCCCCTGGGCGTGATTGGCAATGCCGCGTACTACCTCCAGATGGTCCTTCCCGAAGCGGATGGGACTCCCCGCGAGTACTTGGACATCATCACCTCCGAGGTGCGCAATGCGGAAAAGACCATCGCGGACCTGCTGGATTTCGCGCGTACCCGCGCGCCCGACAAGGAGGAGGTCGCCGTGTCGACGTTGGTCGCCGGTGTGTTGGAGAAGCGACCACCACCCGGCGGCGTGGAAGTGATTGTGGATGTGCTCCCTGATCTGCCCGCTATGCTTGTGGACCCGGGGCAGATGGAGATCGTGTTGGTCAACCTGATCACCAATGCATATCAAGCCATGCCTGATGGTGGCCTGCTGACCGTGCGTGCTGAGACGGGGGAGAGGGCCAGGAGTCTGGCCGAAACGCGGGCGGGGGGCGAGGGAGATTCGCCGGTCTCTCATCCGCCTGTCCGCGTCTCAATCAGCGACACAGGGTGTGGCATTCCCTCGGACGACATGGGAAAGCTATTCAGGTCGCTCTTCACTACCAAGGCCCAGGGAGTGGGATTGGGTTTGGTGATCTGCAAGAGTCTGGTGGAGGCGAACGGGGGCAGCATCGAGGTGACAAGTGAGGAGGGCAGGGGGAGCACGTTTGTCATTCGCCTACCCCGGTGTGAATCACACGGGTCGACTGAGGGAGGCATGCTGTGAACGGGTCGCGTGAGATGGGCGGCGGAAGCACTTCTCTGATTGTAGGAGGGCGAGCCATGAACACGGTGGATGCAGCAACCCCGAGACGTATCCTCATCGTGGATGATGATGCGAATCTCCGCAAGACGCTTTCCGCCATCCTCGCGGCCAAGGGATATGCACCCATTAGCGCTGCCACGGTCGAAGCGGCCCTGGATAGTGTCGGGGAAGGGTCGCTCGCGGCCGCCCTGATTGATCTCAGGCTGGAGGATGCGTCCGGCCTGGATTTGATGGTGGAGATCAAGCGGCGCTCCTCGGATACGGAGTGCATCGTGCTCACCGGGCACGCCTCGCAGGACTCGGCCATCGAGGCGATCAACCTGGGTGCCTATAGCTACTTCCAGAAGCCCTATGACGTGGATCAGTTGCTCGTTATCGTCCGTCGGGCGGTTGAGAAGCGTGAAGCAGCGGAGGCATTGAGAGCCAGCGAAGAGAAATACAGGCTCGTAAGTGAGAACATCCCCGTTGTTGTCTACTCCGCGTTGCCAGATGAGCGTTCGACGAGTATCCTCATCTCAGGGAGGATGAGCGGACTCACCGGCTACTCCCCTAAGCAGTTTCTGGAGAATCCAGACCTATGGTCGGCGATCATTCATCCAGAGGATAGAACGTTTGTATGGGAGACCATTCAGGAGCACCGTCGGAACAAGTCCCAGCTTGATGTGGAATACCGCATAGTGACTAAGGACAATGAGATCAAGTGGATCCGCGACAAGGCAACGCCGACGCTCGACGAGGATGGACAGATAGTGCGGATTGACGGCTTCATGGAGGACATCACGCGGCGCAGGTGGGCCGAGGAGGCACTGCGCGAAAGCGAGGAACGGCTGCAGCAGCAGGAGCGGCTGGCTGCCATCGGCCAGTTGGCCGGCGGGATTGCCCACGACTTCAACAACCTGCTGACGTCCATCATACTGGATGCCGACATACTCCTGCACCGGCCTCACTTGCCCACGGACGTCGCGTCGGGTCTCCAGTCGATCCTTGGAGAGTCGCGAAGGGCCGCCGAACTGGTGCAACAGATTCTGGACTTCAGCCGCCGCTCGATGATGCACGCTCGGCCGATTGAGCTGGCCACCTGTGTCGAAGATGCCCTTCACGTGCTCCAGCGAACGCTGCCGGAGACGATCCATCTTCGCGTCGAGACCGAGGGGGCTCGGCTGACGGTGAACGCGGACCCTGGGCGTATTCAGCAGGCCTTGATCAACCTGGCGGCCAATGCGCGGGATGCCATGCCGGGAGGAGGGGATCTGCGCATCGGCCTATCCCGGATGAAGCTGGAGCCGGGCGACGATCCGCCGGTAGCGGAGATGCCGCCCGGGGAGTGGGTGTGCCTATCCGTTTCGGACACCGGGGCCGGCATCTCACCCGACGTGATGTCCCATCTGTTCGAGCCTTTCTTCACTACCAAGTCGGTCGGGGAGGGAACGGGGCTGGGGTTGGCACAGGTGTACGGCATCGTCAAACAGCACAAAGGATACATCGGTGTGGAGACAGAGGAGGGCCAGGGGACGACATTCAGCATCTATCTGCCTGCCTGCCAGGATAGGGGCACTGGGGACACCGTGCGAGAGGGGACGGCCGATCCTGTTCCAAGGGGACGTGGTGAGACCATCCTGTTGGTCGAGGACGAGGCGAGTGTCCGGGAGGCGGGACAGGGCGTCGTTGAGTCGCTGGGTTACCGGGTATTGACTGCGGCAAATGGCCGAGAGGCGCTGGAGATCTGTCGGTCGGTCGAGGACATAGACCTGGTGATCACAGATCTGGTGATGCCGGAGGTGGGCGGCCGGGAGCTGTTCCGAGAGCTGAGGAAGAGATTCCACGATCTCAAGGCTTTGGCCATCACTGGCTATGTCGCGGAACAGGATGTGCGGGAATTGCAGGAGGCAGGTTTCCTGGACGTTGTCTGCAAGCCCTTTGATTTGCAGACACTGGCGGAGGTCATCCGCCGCGCCCTGGACGCAGACTGAGGGAGTCCCGCACCGGGCAGGGTCCTGTACAGAGGGTCAGCGATCCATCCGCAGGCGGCGCAGCAGCCTCATCAGTGGGCCACCTGGGATCTGCCCTGGGGTCGCGTTTCCTTCGCCGCCTCGGTTGCCGTAGACGTCGTAGTAAACGATCTCCTCCAACGGCTTGCGGCTCGTTGGTTCTGGGTCCTCGGCCGGGAACCCCACGGTCAGCAATCCCACGATCTCCCAGTCCTCGGGCATCTTGAGAATGCCCGCGATCGCCTTCCGGTCCAGACCTCCGATCCAGCAGGTCCCCAGCCCCAGCGCTTTTGCCTGTAGCATGATCTGCGACCCCGCCAATCCCACGTCCTCGTGAAGGAATCGGCGGTAGATCGGATGGCGGGCGTTTCCGCACAGTGCGATGAGCAGCGGTGCTTCGTCCACGTGTGCCCAGCGGATGAAGTAGTAGGCCGCGTGTTGTGCGACCTCCCGCCGGATGGCCTCGTCTCGGATGGCGATGAAGGCCCACGGCTGCCGGTTGCTGGCCGAAGGTGCCCATTGGCCGGCCTCCAGCAACTGCTTGACCATCTCGTCTGGAACCGGGTCGGGCCGGTAGCGGCGGACGCTGCGCCGCTGTCTCAGCAGCGCCATCGTGGACTCAGGCGAGGGTAGCTCACTGGTTTGCGACATGATGATTCTCCTGAACGTGTTCGTAGTCTGATTCGGATCGCGCGGACACCTGCGTCCGCGTACGCACGATCCATGTCCGTCCCGTTCTGACTGCGGGGGTGGTCCGCGATGTCCTGCTGCTCCTGTGGACACTCACTGTGTTGGGTGTCCACAGTTGGGGCAGAAGCGGGATTCATCTTTCAAGGGAGCGCCACAGTTTCGGCAGTAGCGCGGTTCGCGGTCGGCTGCCAAGGGCTGACCACAGACGCGACAGAAGCGTGCGCCGGGCCGCACGTCTGCCCCGCAGGACGGGCAGGTACGAGACTCGCCACGCTGCGGGACAGGTCCGGGCCTCGGTGGTGGTGCGTGAGGCTCAGGCGATGGCGCGCCATCGGAATGGCGCCTCTGTAGGGGTGATGGCGCGCCATCGGAATGGCGCCTTTGTAAGGGTGGTGGGACGGCTGAGCCGGCAGGTACATGACCTGCCTCCACAGACGGGGGGGTATAGGAGTTGACAGGTTGTCCGGCCGGTATCCTCTGCCCTGGCAGGCTAGGCTGGGGGCCCTGCCGGCCCCTCTGCCTCATCACGAGCAGCCCGACCCCACCGGCCAGCAAAAGCCCGATTCCAGCACATGCCACGCCTCCGGCCAGCAACCCCAGTCCGGCCAGGCCCAGGAGGCTGGCTTCAGTCCCCGAGGATGGGGAAATCGTCGGCGTGCTGTACACGACCGGTGTGGGGGTGGACACCTGCGCGGGTGGTACTGTGGCGCTAGACGCAGAAGATGGTGGTTCCTCGGTTGACGGGGTAGGGGGAGATGGGGCCGCCGAGGGAGAAGCGGGCAATTGGAGCCGTCCGTAGCCGTAGCCCGTGTCCGCACCCGGCGGGCCCAGGTCTATCGCGTGGGTCAGGAGGTAGTCCAGCACTTCCTGGCGACCGAACTCCGGGTGGGCCTGCCAGACCAGGGCGGCCGCTCCGGCGACGTGCGGGCAGGCGGCCGACGTGCCGTTAAAGCCCGCGTCCTCGTCGTACGCCTCGGAATCGCCGTAGCTGGCCCCGGTCACGGCGGTAGGCGCGGAGATCTCCGGCTTGAGCCTGCCATCGCTGGTGGGCCCCTGCGAGCTGTAGTAGGCCAGTGAGTTGTCCCACCAGTTGGCCGCGCCGACGGTCAGCGACCCAATGGCGTCGCTAGGCGGGCAGATGCTGTAGGCCGGTTCCTGGTACGGAACCTCCAGATCTATGGGATAGACAAAGATGTCTAGCGTCACGGCACGGTCAGCCTCGTAGAGTTGGACGGCGGCGTAGACGGTATCTCCACCGGTTTCAAGCGCAAATCCCTCGACCGGCCACTGCCCCTCCTCGCCCGACTGGGTTTCCTCCGATACAGCCAAGGTGTTGCCCTCTGCGTCGAAGAGGTAGAGTTCATAGTCCTGCCTGGCCTGCGCCCAGTCGTCCCACATCAGATAGACCTCGACGTAGCCTTGATTGGGAAGCGCCATCGTCTCTTCGTCGGGCAGGAATTCGTGGAGGCCGTCCCCGTCTTCGTCGGTGAACGTGGCTTGGTAGTGGGCGATGCCTTCGTTGCCGGCGGCGTTGACCCACAGGATGCCTTGAGCAGCCGTGTCGTCCACGACCTGTGCTTTCCACTCGCTGCCGTCGCGAGGGCCGACCATGCCTCCTGCCGAGTGGGAAATGACGTCCACCTCTTGGGACACCAGCCAGTCTACCGCCTCGCCCATAGCTGCATCGCTGCCGTCGTACCATGCGAAGACCAGTTCGGCATCGGGCGCGATCTCGTGGATGATCTCGGCGCAGGCGGTGCCGTGGGGATTGTCCTCGTCGATCCAACCAAAGCTCTCCACGGTCACTTGGTCGGGCAGTTCGGCGCCCAACAGGCTTTCGTAGCCACCGAAGCCCATGTCGAGGATGCCGATGCGCAGGCCCGCGCCGGTGATCCCCGCGTCCTGCCAGATGTCGGCACCGATGACGCTCACGCCTTCCCCATCGATGTTGCTCCCTTGGGGGACTGTGCGCTCTGGCAGGCGCACGGCAATCACGTGCTCCAGTTCGGTGAGCTGCGCGAACGCCGCGCCGGGGTCCTGGCTCTGCAATTGGCCCCTGATCAATGCCATCGGCACGGCGACGTTGATTCGGTCCTGGTAGGCACTGGCGACGGTGATACCTGCGGACTCCAATTGGGCCACCAGGGCCGCGCTGTCTTCTGTGTCGAGGACCAGAGTGACGCGGATGTCGTCTTCGGGCGTGAGCAACCCACGCTGGCGCGCCAACTCCATCGCGGCCGCCTCGCCGCCCTCTTGGTAGGCCACCAGGAATTCCTTGTAGACGGAACCCAATGCGGGGTCGCCGAGGATGGCGGCTAACTCCGGGTAGTCTTCGGCCATGTCGTTCAGGGAGCGAGGGGGTGAGATTTTCGGATGCGAGGTCGCGCGGCCCTGTGAGAACGCGAAGTAGATGCCCCCGGCCACCAGGAGCAGAACAGCTCCTGCAATGAGCAGGGCAATCAGGATTCTACGATTTGCCATCAAGTTTCTCCCATTATCCTGTTCTCGATGCTTTTCTCCAACGTACCAATCTGCAACCAGGACCGGGCAGGTGCGAGACCCGCCTCTACCTACTAGGCCCCTATTGGGTGACTGAGATGGTCAGCTCGGAATCCGACGGCACGGGCTTCACGATAGGCGGGTCCTCGCGTGTCTTCACCGTCACGTTGGCCCGAATCACCGCCGTGCCGGGCTGTGTCGCCTGCAACACAAAGGTGGAGGCGTCGCTCTGGCCCGGTATCACGTCGGATTCATGCTCTACCACCTCGTCTGTGATCATGCTGAGGTGGGGTTCCCAATTCCCCAGCAACTGGAAGCGCAGGTTGCCGAAGGTGACGTCGCCGGTGTTCACGGTCTCGGCGGTGATGGTGACCAGTTGCCCCACTTGCAGGTCAGTGGCCGAGGAGGAGATGGTGAGTTGAGCGCCGAAGACCGGTGCCTCCCCTGGGGCCGGTTCGGCTGTCGGCGCCACGGTTGGAGTCTCCGTTGCCGGGGGTTGTGTCGGTGGCGCCGCCGTCGGCGTGGGCTCGATCGTCGATGTCTGTGTGGGGACGGAGGTTGGGGTGGGCTCCTCCTCGGCGCCGAATAGCTTCGGCCTGAGTACGACGATGCCCACCACGAGGGCGGCGATGCACAGGAACACGGCAATGCTTCCCGCCACCCAAAGCGAGCGCGGCGCGCCCCGTTTGGGTGCGGACGGCTTGGGTGAGGGTGGTGGCTGGGATGCGCGCTGGGCGTAGGCCGCCGGTTGCGCCGGGGGAGGCGAATGCGGCGGAGTGGCGTAGGGTTGGGGGACGGGCATCGAAGGCTCGGTGGTGGCCGAAGCGGACGGCGGCTGTATGGAGGCGGCGGGCTGAGGCTCAGTCTCGACTCCCAGTGGCTTGCCGCAGCGTGGGCAGAATCGGGCCCCGGGCTTGGCAGTGGCCCCACACGCGGGGCAGATCGGAGACGGTGGCTTCGGTGGGGTGCCCTCAGGTGGCTGCGGCAACGCAGTATGGACCGCGGGCATCCCTGCTCGCTCTTCTGGTGATTGCGGCAACGCAGCATGGGCCGCGGGCATCCCTGCTCGCTCTTCTGGTGATTGCGGCAACGCAGCATGGGCCGCGGGCATCCCTGCCCGCTCTTCTGGTGATTGCGGCAACGCAGCATGGGCCGCGGGCATCCCTGCCCGCTCTTCCGGTGGTTGCGGCAACGCAGCATGGACCGCAGGCGTCTCTGCCTGCCCCTCAGGTGGCTGCGGCAATGCAGTGTGGACCGCGGGCATCCCTGCCCGCTCCTCGGGTGATTGCGGTAATACTTTTCCGCATTGCTTGCAGAAGCGGGCCTCCGGACGGTTTTCATAGCCACAGTTTGGGCATTTCATCAGCTACCTCCAGAATCCTGTCTCGTATCCCGCCAGTAGAGCCCTCGACCCTGCACGGGACCCACCAGCCATTGGGCGAGGAACGGCAGGAGCAAGACGTTGAGTGGCAGCGCGGGGACCAGAATCTGCACAGCGATGTACCAGAAGTCGTACCACCATTCCTCCAGGATCCCAATGGCCACCGGCACAGCCAGCGCGTACATCACGCTCCCCAGGACGCCAGCACCCAGCACCCGTTTTCGGTTTCGCGCATCCTTCACAATCAAGCCGGGAAGCGCTCCCACGATGCAGGCGCTCAGGGCGATGCCCCACTGCACATGCGAGTACCACCCCTCGAGCGCGTTCCAGGCAAGCGATCCCAGGACGCCCACAGCTCCGCCGACCCAGGGGCCGAACAGGATTCCAAACAGCGCCGGGATAAACGCGGAGGCAGCCTGGGGAAACTCGACGTATTCCTCAAGTGTGTCCAGCGTGAGCAACACCAAGCCGCCGTGGAGGGCAGCTCCAATTAGGACCAGCACGATGCCTCTCCAGAAGTTGAGACGAGAGGAAGCTGGCACGGAGATAGGTTGGGGTATGGCATCCTGGTTCACCTGTGCTGCGGCTGCTGCAGCAGCCGCAGGTTGCAGCACTGGGCTCACTTTGGGACGGGCAGGTACAAGACCTGCCGGTACCTGTGGGGGAGATGGCTCTCTTGTGAGAGCGGCCCCCATCTCCTCCACGCTTTGCCAGCGCTCGGCAGGGTCGTCGGAGAGTGCTTTCATGACGGCTTCTGCCATAGGGGCGGGTACTTGGCTGTTGATTGAGTGGATGTCCGCAAACTCGAACGGCATATCGGTTGGAGGTATACCCGTGAGCAGGTGATGTAGCGTTGCACCCAGTGCATAGATGTCCGAACGGGCGTCTGTCTGTCCTGCGCCGTATTGCTCCCTGGGGGAGTAGCCCACTGTACCAAAGAAGGCTGTATCACTTACCTTACCCGGTTTGAACAGCCGCGCGATGCCGAAGTCAATCAGCTTGACCGTGCCATCGGGGGTTACCATCACGTTCCGTGGCTTAAGGTCGCGGAATATGACCGGAGGGTCTTGGCCGTGCAGATAGCCCAACACGTCACATAACTGACGACCCCAATCCCGCGCGTCGTCTACCGGCAGCGGCCCGCCGTCCATCTGTTCCAATCGCTTGTCCAGTGTCTCCCCCACGATGAAGTCCATCACCAGGTATTGCTTTCCCCCCTCGGCGAAGTGGTCGGTGACTTTGGGCAGGTTTGGATGATCCAGGCGTGCCAGCATCAGTGCCTCTTGGCGAAAGGCGGCGATGGCGTGCTGTTTCTCCAGCGGATTGGTGATGGCGGCGTCCGACATCTCCTTGATGGCCCACGTCTTCCCGGGGATGCGGATGTCGGCGGCCTGATAGACCGCACCCATGCCCCCCCTGCCGACGCAGCGACTTATGACGTAGCGTCCACTGAGCACGGATTGCGGTGCCAGGGAGCCGGTCGTCGACTCGGGAGGACTGGGGGCACTCGGTGGCGGAAACTGGTGCTGTGGGCCGGTGGACGGCGCGCCATCGGAATGGCGCCTTTTTAGGGGGGGCGGCGCGCCATCGGAATGGCGCCTTTGTAGGGATGATGGCAGCGCTGCGCCGCAGCCGTTGCAGAAGCGTGATCCGGCGGGATTGACTCGCCCGCATTGGGGACAGCGTGGTTCCTGCGCCATCGGAATGGCGCCTTGGTAGGACTGGCGGTGCGCCATCGGTTTCCCGCAGTGGTTGCAGAAGTGGGATCGGATCGAGTTCATCGCACCGCAGTGGGGACACTGCTGGCGCAGGGGGCGGGAGCACTGCGCACAGAAGCGCGCCGTATCACGGTTTGCTGCGTGGCAATGCGGACAGGTCTGTGTCATCCTAGTCCTCGTAGAACAGCAACGTCAACTGTCCGCAGCGAACAATGTCGCCCGTGCACACACCGACCGGCCGTCCGGGTTGTAGAGGCCCACCGTTCACAAAGGTGCCATTTGTGCTTCCCAAGTCCTCCAGCAGCCAGCCGTCGGGACGGCGGATCAGCCGGGCGTGGCGCCGCGAGACCCCCGCCTGACCGCCGCCATGTGGCCCCAGATCCACGTCGGGCGGAGGGACGACCTGGGGATCTGCCCTGCCGACCAGCAATTCATCCCGTGGGGGGAGAGGCACTACCGCTCCTGTACCCGTGACGACCAGGCGCGCGCCGGTCACCGGCGAAAGCGCCCCGAGCCGGGCTGTGGCACCGGCTGGCACGGCGGCTTGAGGGGGTGGCTCCAGAGAGCGTCCCATGGCCCCTGGCAATTGTGAGAGCGTGTTCACGAGAGTCTCCATCGTGGGATGGCGTGCCGCTGGATCGCGGCTCAAGGCTCGGAGGATGATCGCCTCCAGTCGGGGTGATATGTGCGGGTTCAGACGGCGTGGGGGCGTGGGGGGCTCGCGAAGTCGGCGCAACATCATCTCGATCGGCGAATCGGCCTCGAAGGGCAGGCGACCCGATAGCAACTCGTAGAGCATGATGCCCAGACCGTAGATGTCGGTGCGGTGATCCACGTCTCCGCCTGAGGCTTGCTCGGGCGAGAAGTATGCCGGTGTGCCGATCGTGACACCGGGCCGGGTGATGCCCCGCTGACGACCCACCAGCTTCACCAGGCCGAAGTCCGCCAGCAAGGGCCAGTCGGGCCGAGCCATCAACACGTTGGCCGGCTTCACGTCACGGTGCACGATGCCCTGTGAATGGGCGTATGCCAGAGCACGGCCTATCGGGATGACCAACGAGGCCGCGTCTGGCCACTCCATGGGCTGTCCAGTCAGAAGCGCCTTGAGAGTGCCGCCGGGGACATATTCCATGACGATGTAGGCGATACCACGTTCCTCCCCGTAGTCGTGGATTGTCAGGATGTTGGGATGCCGGAGCGCGGCGATTGCGCGGGCCTCACGGCGGAAGCGAGACAGGAAATGCTGTCCACCGGCCTCCGTGGCCTGCAGGATCTTGATGGCTACCCATCGTTCCAGTTGGGGCTGGTAGGCGCGGTAGACGAGTGCCATGCCTCCCTTCCCAATCTCATCCGCGATCTGATACGCACCAATTGTCTGTCCGCTCCAGTTATTCATTCTTCCTCAAGGCTCCAGATGAACTGTCAACTGAGTACGCTGAACGTTAAGCGATGCAATCCGTAGGGACGAGTCCTCCCACGCCTTCTGAAACCCACGGTTAATTCCGCCCGAGACGATGCCGCCGATCACATATAGAGGGAAGTCGTTGGCCCGCTCCAATATCACCGCAGGGACGCCTTCCCGGGCCTCCACACGACCCTCCAGCCAGATGGACTGCGAGAACAGCTCCAGGTACAACTTGGCTGTGTCTGGAGGGTAGAAATTGGCTCCGACGTCGCCGAGGGCGTCCAGAGTATAGGGTTCCAGAGCCTCCCGCAGGCTATCCCCCAGGTCCTCCTCGGTCAGGGTATACCAAACCGGAATGCCTGGTTCCAGCCCCCAGTCTGTGCTCACGATAGCTTGCTCGGCGACGGAGGACAGCACAAATGCCCCCACGAGCGTGAGCGCCAGCGCCGTCACGACCAGGGCGAGGAGGAGGGTGAGCAGCAGACGACCCAGCCAGCGCGCCATCGGAATGGCGCCTTTGTAAGGACGTTGGCGCGCTACATCTCGGACCGTTCTGGATGAAGCGGATGAACCGACCGCTGTGGTCGGCATCGGTGACATCTGGGGCACAGACGTCCCGTCAGGTTGAGCGGGGAAAGCCTCCGTCGCTGGCATCGCCACGGTACCGGTGCCGCGTTTGCGCTGGATAGCGGGTAAGCGCAAGCGGCGCGGCTGGGTTGCTCTCTGCAGCGCTTCCTTCATAGCCTGGGCAGACGGGAAGCGCTCGGCTGGATCCAGGCTCATGGCGCGTGTCGTTACGTTCGAGAGAGCGGGTGAGATGCCGGGGTTCAACTCCTGGCAGGTGGTGAAGACGAAAGGGTGAGCGGTGGGATCGTCGCCGGTCAGGAGCTCATGCAGGGTGACACCCAGGGCGTAGATGTCAGAGCGAGGGGTGGTCTGGCCCTGGCCAGCGTATTGCTCCGGCGGTGCGTAGCCTGCCGTGCCCATCTTGAGCGTGTCCGTTCGCTTGCTTGGGTCGAACACACGGGCCACGCCGAAGTCGATTAGTTTGATTTCGCCTGCCGGCGTGAACATCACGTTGTCTGGTTTCATATCGCGGAAGATAACGGGCGGGGTCTGGCTGTGCAGGTATGCCAGCACGTCGCACAACTGAATCGCCCACCCCACGACCTGGCTATGCGGCATCCCGTTCGGCGACCTGGCTAACCGGTCGGTCAGGGTTTCCCCTTCGACGTGGTCCATCGTCAGGTAGAAGCGGCCACCCTCCGCGAAGTAGTCGTAGACGTTGGGGAGATTAGGATGGTTCAGGTGGGCCAGGATAGCTGCCTCGCGGCGGAACTGGGCCGCCGCTTGTTCCTGCTCCTGGGGAGTGGCATGGGGGTCAGGGACAAGCTCCTTGACGGCGCAGGGCTTGTCTCCCAGGCGTGTGTCGTGAGCCAGGTAAACCTGTCCCATTCCGCCACCGCCTATTGCTTTGACGACGCGGTACCGATTCTGCAACAAAATGCCAGGTTCTAGCATCACGAGCCTCCACGCATAACGCTGGGCGCACTTGCACTCAGCGGAGTGCTTCCTGCCCTCTGCCTCCTGCTTCCCCTCACTGGCCCTGTGGACAGGGGGGCATGTGTAGCCTCTGTCCCTTTCGCAGGGCCGGTCCCCGGAGCCCCCAGCGCAATTCGTTCACACGTGCAACTTCGCGGGCATACTCATCCAGTCTGGGCGGCACATCGTTCTCCGTCCACTGTCCGGGGCAGTGGCGGCGGCAGACCTGGTACAGCCCCTCGCCCTCGCCCACGGTTTCTACCTGCGCTGTTGGGGCGGGTGTGCGTGTGGGCACTGGTGTCGATGTCGCGAGTTGTGTGTCTGCCGGAGTGCCGGCGAGTCGCGGCGCTGTCGGCTGAATGGGCATCGTCGACGGTGGCAGAGGAGTAGCTGTGCCCACCGGCGCCTCTGCCGTGGCTGTGGCCGGTCTGGCCCAAGAGTTGGTCAAGCCGCGCGCCGTCCATCCTATTCCCCACGCTGCTGCTCCTAGCAGGATCGATGCCCCTAGCGCTGAGATGATTCGGGCTCTGGAATTCAAGATCGATTACCTGGCCACTACTCCATCTTCACGACGATGGCCGCGATATTATCCTCACCGCCTGCCTGGTTGGCTGCTTGAACCAATGCGTCGCACGCCATCTGCGGACTCAACGAGCCTTCGATGATGCGCTTGATCTGGGCGTCCAGCAGCATCTCCCAGAGCCCGTCTGAGCACAATACCAGCAAGTCACCGGCCTGCATCTGCTGCGTGAAGATGTCCACCTTCACGGCTGGCCTGTGTCCCAGGCAACGGTAGATCTGGTTACGCTGAGGATGGGTGCGTATTTCCTCGGCCCCGATGACGCCTGCCTCCACCAGGCGGGCCACTAACGAGTGATCCTTGGTGATCTGCCGCAGCCTTCCGCCTCGGAGCAGATAGGTGCGGCTGTCGCCGACGTTGGCAATCGTCGCCACGTCTCCAATGATCAGGGCGGCCGTCACAGTGGACCCCAGGTCGCTCCCAGTCGCCTTCCCGTGGCCCAGCAGCACCTCATTCGCCTGGCGAATCGCCTGGGTCAATAGCTCGCTTGGCATACTCATACTTGCGTCGTCGGCGTCCAGTCTGCGTGTCACTCTCACAAGGTCCGGCAGTACTTTGGTCTTGATGATCCAATCCGTCACGATCTGGTTGACGGCACGACTGGCGAGGTCACCTGCCTCGTGGCCGCCCATTCCATCCGCCACGAGATAGAAACCGATGGGCACTGAGTGTCCATCCTGCTCCTTGTCGTAGGTGAAGGTGACCACAGCGTCCTCGTTCCTGGTGAGTTGCTGGCCCGGATCGGTGGCTTGGCCATGGGAGGGCTTGAGGGACCGCGTCGGCGTCGGAGTGGGGGGCAAGAGTGAGAAATCGTTCAGCATATCCTGCACGGAGCTGTATTGTCCCTGCAGCGCCTGCTCAACGAGGGAGCGCAGTTCCGGGGGAGCCAGTTCAATGCTGGTCCGCGATAGCTCCTTGCTGGTCGTCAGGTAGAAGAGCAGCCAGGCCAGGAATGCCGTGTCGCTGTTTACCTGGGCCTGAAGGGTCTGGGCGTCGCCGGAGTGCAGACGGGCACACGCGCTCAGGTCGGCTAACTTGATGTGATGCTCGTTTCCGACGACAATCAGGCTTTCGATGCTTGCGCCGCCCACTTCCATGTGGGCGAATCCATGCTCGTGCAGGTAGGCCAGACACTCGCCGGCTTGCATCGCCCCCTCTAGCGCTGCCTGAGCCGACCGTGGCGGCTGTCCGCCCACCAACGTGTCCCAGCGCCCTGGATAGCTGACCACGGTGTAGACACTCTCACGATACTGAAGGACAGCCTGGTGGGACATGATGCTGGGGTGCTCAGTGCTCAGCCGGATTAGTTGCTCGATGTCGGTGTCGGCCAGGCTGCCGTTTGGACGCGGGCGACGCTCGTGGATTAGGACGGGACGTAGCGGAGCCTGGCACTGTCGGCAGAGCCCATCCGGTGGAACTCTCGACTGCAGTGCTCCGCAGACTGGACAGTTGAGGTCAACTGCGCAGTAGTAGATAGAGCGGGGGAGTTGGCGCGCTGTCACGATGCCGTATCGCTGGCGTGGATCCTGAGGGTGGGTAAGCACGCTATCAGGATCGAGCGGCTGTAGCAAACTGATCGCCTGAGATGTATGCTGGGGGACGGTCCGTGCTAGGGCAATGGGCCGTGTCACTGCTGATGCCCCCGTTGCAGCGCCGCTCGTCGGTGCTTGGGCGGGCGGAGGATTGGCCGAGGTCGGTGACGACAGCAGCGGCTCTGCGCTTCCCATCCACGTTCTAGAGACGCCGTTCCGACGGCGCTCCATCCCCGTTCTAGAGACGCCGTTCCGACGGCGCCCCATCCCCGTTCTAGAGACGCCGTTCCGACGGCGCCCCATCCAGCGCTTCACCGTGCTCACCAGGCTTTCAATCGCCCCTGCTTGCGTAGGCAACGGCTTGTCCCTGTCCTGCGCGCTAGGCTGCATCGTGCGGGTCTGCACGAGAGCGGTCCCGCACTGCGGCAATGCGTTACCGCACTGCGGCAATGCGTTACCGCATTGCATGCAGAACTTCGCGCCGTTTCGGTTCTGTGTGCCACAGTTGGGACAAGTGATCATAGCGGCTTTGCCTCTGATGGCTGGTGGTCAAACGCGATTCCGCTCAAGGGACGGACACCGACAGGTTGTCAAAATGGACCTCTGTCGGCGTGTCCTCGTAGGACGTCGCCGTGAGCGCAATGTCTCCACTGCTGAAGGTGCCATCGTAAACCTCAGCCAGCAACTGCCCGTTGATCGTGAGCGCCAGGTAGTCCCCGTCGCAGACTGCATGGATGTGGTTGTCGGCATTTCCCTGGTTGATGGTAGCTGACTGCGTCCATTCTACCAGGGGTTCGAAGTCGCCTTCATCGGCCCTGAGTATGGCATACGCGCCATCACCAGAAATGAGGAAGTAATACCCGCCGAGACTGTCGGGTTGGTTGCGACACACGACGCCATAGTCGTTGTTGTTGTTGGCTGGTGCCGATATCTGCGTGGTGTCCACGTCGATGATGAGGTCATCGAAGGATCTGTTCGCTATACCCCACATTGTGGCGGCATCGCCGCGAGAACCAACGAAGTAGACTCCGTTCTTGTACCCCACGCTTCCCCCATCATAGCTTCCTACCTCCCACCCACTGTTGGGATCGCTGAAGTCATCCTCGAACAGGGTTGCCGTCGGACGGCGGAGGACGAAGTTGTCGAAATGCACCTCTGCTGGCTCATCTTCAAAGGTCGTCGCAGTCAGGGCGATGTCCCCCTCGGTGTAGGTGCTGTCCTCTGCCTCGGCCAGCAACTCACCGTTGACGTACAGCGCCAGGTAGCTTCCGTCGCACACGGCTCGAATCTGGTTGGTAGCGTACCCCTGATAGATGACGGTGGATTGCGTCCACCCCACCAACCATGTGTCATCTCCTGTTCCCTCTTCCTTCAAGATGGAATAGTAACCATCCCCGCTGATACGGAAGAAATAGCCTGTGCCATCGGACTGGATCCGGCACCCCACGCCGAACGCGTCGTTGTTGTTGGACGGGGCCAGGACCTGAGTGGCATCCACCTCGATAATCGAATCAGCGACCGAGTACCCCGCCCTGCCGTAGTAATAGTAATCCTTGTTGTCCCCTCGCACGAAGTATATACCGTCCTTATAGCCTCCGCTTCCGCCTTCCCAATCTCCTTCCTCCCAACCGCTGCTCGGATCGCTGAAATCATCTCGAAACAGCACGTCGCGTGCAGTGAGCGTGTCGTCGGAGACCGGAGTGGGAGGAATCGTGGGAGGAGACGTGGGCGTGGATATCTCTTGCTCTGTGGGGGTGGCTAGCTGGGCTGGTGTCTCTGAAGCCTCCACGAAGACAGATGCAGGGGTGGCCGTTGGGCGTCCCAGGTAATACAAGACACCCCCGCCGCCTAGCCCAAGGAGCAGGCAGAGAACCCCGGCGGCCGCGATCCCGATCCATAGGCCGGTCTTCTTCTTGGCCCCACGACGTGTCTGGGCGCTTGGTACTTCGACGTCTGCATCCGTGCTGCCCACAACCACCGTGGCCTCGTGTGTGACAGGGCGAGGTGCGATCGGAGACACCCGTGCCCCACTCCTCAGTTCCCGTGCCATCCCCTCCGCGCTCTGAGGACGCTTTTCCATGGCCATCTCCAGGGCCTTCAGGATGGCCGTCTCCATGGTCGGGCTGACGGTGACGTTTATGTGGCGCGGCGACAAGAAGGACGTTGGGCTGGCCATACGCTGCGTGGCTGTGGGAGGCGCCTGTCCGGTGAGCGCGTGGTAGAGGGTCGCACCCAGGCTATAGATGTCGCTGCGCGGGTCCGTGTGCCCTAAACCCACGTCGTATTGCTCTGGAGGGGCGTATTCGGGTGTGCCGGCTCCTCTCATCACTGTCCGTGTGCGCGGATCGTTGGGGTTCCACAGCTTCACCAGCCCGAAGTCCACCAGTACAGCCCGGTCCTCCGGCGTGATGATGATGTTCTGTGGCTTGATGTCTCGGTGGATGACACCCCGCCCATGGCAGTAGGACAACGCATCGAGCAACTGCTTCGCCCAGACCACCACCTGACTCTCCGACTGCGGTCCCTCCCGCCCGATTCGCGCCGCGAGGTTTTCCCCCTCGACGAAGTCCATGACCAGGTATTCGTTTTCTCCCCAGGAGAAGTAGTCGGTGACACGCACCAGGCTGGGGTGGACAAGCGTTGCCAGCACCTGCGCCTCTTGTTGGAACTGCTGGCGCAGTTGCGCCAGCATATCCGCATCCAGGTTGGATTGGGGAATCATCTCTTTGAGTGCCACGGGCCGGTTCAGGCGCGTGTCCCAGGCCCGATAGACGGCTCCCATGCCTCCCTGGCCCATCAATTTGACAACTCTATACCGTTCACCTACCATCTGACCGCTAGTGAGCGGCATGCTTCACCCCCTGAAAACCGTTACTTGTGCAGACACCATGTGCCGGATGGCCGCACATCTCGACACGCACGCGTCCGCTGTCGTGTGCCTATGGTATCCGCCCGGACACGACCATCGTCGCCAGTATGCCAAGTCCGCCGACTACTGCCACCAGCTCCAGCAGTATGACTCCAATTGTCGCGATCCAACCAACCAGCACTCGCCAAGGCCGTGGCACGATAGTGACACGGACCGGGATGTCCTGCTGACGTCCGTTGTTCGACACGATCTGCACACGCGCGTGGTCTTCCTGCTCTGCCGGTATCAGGAAGCGCGCGTGCCAGCCGATCCATCGTTTGATCCATCCGCCCTGCAATCGCAGTCGCCCGGGCTTGAGGTGAGTGGTGTCCAGCGATATGACGACCTGGCTGCCACTCTGATCTATACTCCGGGGGCGAACGCGCACCCACTGGGTGTCGGTGTCTAGCTTGGCCTGTCCACTTCCGGGCAGGTTGACCATTACGCACCGTTCGGCAGCAAGGCTGCCGACCACGACCTTCGAGAAATCCACTGCTGGTCGCGCATTGCTCACGGACTCGGATGCCGGTCTGATTCGCCCCGATAGCGGCGCACGGAGCGCCTCGCGCATCTCCGCGACAGACTGGTGCCTTCCGGCCTTGTCGGGCTCCAGTGCCTTCATGATGGCTGCCTCGACGCGCTGGCTGACACTGGGGTTGAGGCTGCGCACGGTGGGGAACTGGAATGGCTTGGTCGCCGGAGGGCGCAGAGTCAACAGATGGTGAAGCGTCGCGCCCAGCGCGTAGATGTCGGATCGCTCGTCGGTCTGGCTCTTCCCGTACTGCTCGGGCGGCGCGTAGCCGTAGGTGCCGAACTCCATGGTGTCCCGTCGCTTGCCCGGCTTGAAGAATCGCGCGATACCGAAATCGATCAACTTCACGGTGTCACTGCCGTCTATCACCATCACGTTGGCCGGCTTCATGTCCCGGTAGATGATCTTTGGTTCCCGGCTGTGCAGGTACGAGAGTACGTCGCACAGTTGATCGGCCCAAATCAGCACCCGTTCCTCGGGAAACGTCTCGCTACGTCCGTTTAGCATTCTCTCCAGTGTCTGTCCCGCGACGAACTCCATCACCATGTAATGGCGTTCTTCTTCCTTGAAGCAGTCGGATACGCGCCCCAGGTTGGCGTGTTCGAGCCGAGCCAGCAGTTCTGCCTCGCGCTGGAAGGAGCCCAGAATGCGCTCTACTTCCGTCGCAGCGATGGCGGATTCGGACATCTCCTTCACGGCGACGATCTTTCCCTGGAGTCGTTGATCCTGAGCTTTGTAGACTGCTCCCATCCCGCCCTGGGCGATTTTCTCCAGGATCAGGTAACGCTCTGCCAGGGTGGAGAGGGGAAGCAGGCTGCCGGTGCCGAAGCGACCGGGTTGGCCCATCCGCGTTCCAAAGGCGCCGTTCCGACGGCTCACCATCGGCGGGTGACCGCGTCGAGTTGACGGGGCGATTGGGAGCGGATGGCTGCATGCAGGGCAGAAGCGAGCGCCCACCCGCGCGGGTGCCCCACATTGCGGGCACGGGAAGTGATCGCGCTCCGTGGCGCTACCGGCCGCTGGCTGCTCATATTGCGGCAGGGCGGCCCCGCAAGATCTGCAGAAGCGCGCGCCCGGGCGCAGCGTTGTCCCACAGTGGGGGCATACAGGGCCTTCAGACGGCCCCACGCTCGCCCGGACCGCGAGCATCTCTGCTCGCTCTTGAGGCGGCTGCGGCAACGCCGTCTGGACCGCGGGCATCCCTGCCCGCTCTTCGGGCGTTTGCGGCAACGCCGTCTGGACCGCGGGCATCCTTGCCTGCTCTTCGGGCGTTTGCGGCAACGCCGTCTGGACCGCGGGCATCCCTGCCCGCTCCTCGGGCGGTTGCGGCAATGCTATCCCGCATTGCATGCAGAACCGCGCCCCTGGACGGTTATTGGTACCGCACTGTAGACAGACAGTCACTGCTCGTTATCCTTGCCTCATTGTACCATCAGCTGACCCAGCGCGCCATTTGCCTGAAGACGCCGTTCCTACGACGTGCTATCAGAATAGTGCCTTCGTAGGAACCATGGTGCGCTATCGGTATGCCGCCTTCGTAGGGACGGTAGTGCGCCACCAGTTCGTAGTGAGGCACGTAGGTCTGCCGGAGTGCCGTTCCGACAGCGAAACAGTACGTGAGATGCTCATCGCCTCCATTCTCGCTTGTTAATCCCCCCGCGTTTGTGACCTATTGCCAGGGTGGCCGCACGCCGGTGACGTGTTCCAGCCTCGATATCTGGGCGAATATCGCGCCGGGCTGATTCGCCTGGGCCTGGATCAGCGCCATTGGCACGATAGCGTCAATCTCGTTACCACGTATGCCGGTGACCGTGACGCCGGCGGCTTCCAATTGGGCCACAACGGCATCGCTGTCCTCCGTATCCAAAGCGATCACGGTACGGATATTTCCTTCAGGCGTGAGCAGACCATGCTCTTGGGCCAGCCCCAGGGCTGCCTGCTCGCCGCCTTCCTGGTAGGCCAGGAAGAACTCCTTGTAGGTGGCGGCCAACTCCGGGTCGTTGAGGATGGGGGCCAACTCTGGATATCGGGCGACGAGTTCTTCCAGGGAGGGCGTCGGTGTGGGGGTTGGTCTAGGTGTCGGCGTGGGCGTGGATGTGGGCGTCGGCGTGGATGTGGGACGGCTGGTGGAGGTTGGCATAGGGGTCGCGGTTGGCGTATCGGGCACCAACGAAGGAGATGGCGTGGGAGAGCGCGTCGGAGATGGTGTGGGCGATGCGGCTACCGCCTCGGTAGGCGCGCTCTCGTTGGAGGATTGCCCATTGCATCCCACCGTTGTCAGGAGCAATAGGGCCAGGGCACAGACTGCGATCTGCCGACTGCGAACTCTCGTGTTTCTGTGTGTCATCTCTTCAAACCCCCGGATTCCAGTGGTGGGCTCAAGCTTGGCCTACTGTGTCAGTTTCCGTGTCTCGTATCTCAGCCTTTTCGTCCGTTGTGGGTCGGCTTGACCGCGCAGTTCCAATTCCGTCGCCTGCTGTTCCATCTCTGCCGCCAGCTCGTCCTTGCCCATGTCGAGCAGGCGGGTGGCGGCTGCCCGTAGTCTGTTCGTCGCTCCGGCCACGTTTCCGGCCTCAATATCATCTTGGGCTCGCCGCTGCAACTTGTAGGCGCTCAATGCTTCTACGACGTGCATGACCCGAGGCAGGCGTTGTGTCGCTTGGGCCTCGTCGGGCGTGTATTCGACTACCACGTCGGCCCGTTCTTTCGGCTTCGTCATCTCGCGGGCCTGGTCGTTGCTCGCCAGTAGCGCCTGGGCCAGCCGGTACACTCCGGCCGGTCGTGGTGGCGCGATCAGTTCCAGCAACAGTGCCGGTTCCTCTCCCGCTACCAAGTCGCCCAGCGGGAAGCTGTAACTCCCGCCGTCGTTGACGGCTTCCAGCGGCGCGATTGAGGGGCGGACACGGTAGGCGGCTCGCACCTCCACGCCTTGCGAGGGACGCAGCTTCAGCTCCAGGTTGCGGTAGCGCACCGTTTGCGCTCGCTGCAACTCTTCGGCGAACGCAGAGGGAATCCCTTCAGGATCCTCTATGAGGTAGGCCTCGCCACCGGTCTGGTCGGCGATGGGTATCATCAGTTCCTCATTAAACTCGCCCCCCAACCCCATCGTGCTGAGGGGAATATGAGCCTGGCGGGAGTGAACAGCCCAGGCCCGGCAGTCGTCCTCGTCAAGCGTGAAGCCATCAGTGAGCACCAGCAACCGGCTAGCCAGGTCAGGGGATGCGCCCCGCTGCAACTCCTCGAACCCCAGTGCCATGCCCCGTCCGATATAGGTATCGTCCCCCAGCGGCAATCGGTCCAATCCATCCAGGATGTCGAGCAGGCGGCGCTTGTCGGTGACCGCAGTATTGGTGACGAGGGTGATCGCCTGTCCCGCGAAGGCGATCACAGCGAAGCGGTCGGTAGCGCGAAGCTGCTCGACGGCAACCCTGAGCGCGTCTTTGACCCGGTCCACCTTTCGCGGTAGATGGCGCATCGCTTCTTCAGGGATCTCTGCCGACTGCCAGGCCGGTACGCCGTCCACCAGTACTTCCTCCAGCATGCCCATCCGCGCCAGCTGTTTGAACTGCGCTTCGGTGGCCAGACGCACGTGCATGGACTCGCTCACGTCCACCACGATGGTCAGGTTAACCGGCCACGCGTCATCAGTGTTCTCCCCTCCCGCCTCAATCAGGAGATAGACCAGGCGCGGCTGCTCCGTGACGGGCAGTCTTGGCGCGCTGAGCGCGCAGTTCAACTTCAGCGTCTGCGGCGTCCCCTGAGCTGCCGCTTCAGCCGCAGTCTGGCCATTGTCATCACGTCTTTCCATGACCTGTCCTTCTCTCTACGCGCCCTGCCCGATGGGGTATTTCCGCGTCATCCGAGGGCTCCTGACCTCCAACTTCCAACCTCCATCCTCTAATCTTCAACCTCTAACCTCCAACCTCCAATCGTGTCTGGGAGTGGATGTGCTATTCGGCTCGCCGGCAGAAGGCAATCACGCCAGGCACGCCATCATGTTGTTCCCGGTCGAGCATCTGCCGCAGTCCTTCTCCATACAATCCATCCCGCTGTTTCATAAGCGCCGCCTGCTTGACAGCGCCCAATGCTTGCAACGTCTTGTACGCCACCCATTCGGCGAATCCCTCGCAGACGAGCGGCGTTCGAAGCAGTGGGCAGTTCTCCCCCTGCCAGGCGTGGGCCCATTCGTGCGCCACGGTCTGGATGAGGAGTACCTGTGGTAGTCCAGAGAGCAGGTACATCACCCGTTCCGGTCCCTTGCGCACGAACAGACCGATCACTTTGTCCGGATCGCCGCGCAGGTCGGGATGGACCGTTTCCGCTAGCCGCAGCAGGTGTTGGCGGTCAACCAATGTGAAGTCCGTCCCTACGTTGAGCTCCAGGCCCAGTTGGTCGGTGACGACGTGGGCGACTTGCTCGAAGAGCGTGCGTGCTCGTGCCGAGTCGTAGACCGCGGTCTGGTGGCAGCGTGCACAGATGCGGCGGCCATCGGGCAAAGCGACGTGCCTATCACCCATCGGTATGCCACAGACGTCGCAGCGTGGTGCCGTTTCGTAACAATGGCGGCAGACGACGATGGCTCGCCTGCGCCCAGGATCCGGCCACGGTCCACCGGGCGCGCCACCCGCGCTGTGAAGGCGCCGTTCCGACGGCGCACCGCCCGCGCTGTGAAGGCGCCGTTCCGACGGCGCGCCACCAGAATCGCGCCCTTGTAGGGGAGACGGCGCGTCGTTGGACGCAAAGACCCAGGCGCGTCCCCGGAGGCGACGCCCACACAGATGGCAGTGCCTTGGGGCATGGTTTCCTGCCGTCAATACTTATCCTCGCACGCGGGGCCTGTGGAGCCGCTTCGCAACCCACCGCTGGGCGTGGCCCGACACGTTGAGCGCTGCACGGACGACCACGAGGGTTGGCATGCACGCGGTCTCTCTGAAGAACCCTGAAGGGAGACCGTCAACGGTCGCCGCCACACTTGTCCAGGGCATCCAGATAGGCACTCCATTCCATACTGACCAGGTTGACGTTGATGCCGAGATTGGACGTCCACTCGTCTGCAACTGCCTCGATCAAGTCCTCGTTGCCTTGATTGAACCACAGGTCGAGCGTGATGTCCTCGGGTCGCTCGACGTTCATCTCCTCCAGGCTGTCCTCAAGGTACCCCTGTGCGGCTTGTACATCGAACGCGTATCCAACGCCGCCACAGCCCCGGTAGCCTGGGATCTCCGGCGGAATCACCCCGCACGCTTCAATACGCCAGGGCATGTTCATGACCCTGTCCACGATTGCTCGCCTGTCGATTGAAGACGCGAGGGCCTTGCGAAAGTTCAGGTTGGAGGTCGGCTGGACACCCGTGTTCAGACCCAGGTAGTAGACGCCGGGGTAGGGTGTGCGTGTGAGGTGGCGCTCCATCTCATCCAGGATACGTGGCAGTTCCTCCTTGGGATAGCCGGAGATGTCGAGCTCGCCCCGCTCGTAGGCGGCCAATGCCGTGGCCTCCTCCGCGATGATGGAGAACTCGATCCGTTCGACGGTCACGGCGGAGGCGTCGTGGTAGAAGTTCTTCTTCCGGAGCGTCAGATGGTCGTCGTGAACCCACTCTTTCAACTCGTAAGAACCGTTCCCCACGAAGTTCCCGGGCTCTGTCCACTCATCGCCGTGCGCCGCGATGACGTCCAGCCGCACGGGGTAGGTGGTCGGGAGTGCCAGAATCGTCTCGAAGTAGGCCGCGGGTCGCTCCAGAGTGATCTCCAGCGTGTAGTCGTCCACGGCGCGCACGCCCACGGCGGACGGATCGTCCGTCTCGCCGGTATTGTACGCTTCAGCGCCCCGGATTGGGTACATCACCCAGGCATAACCCGCCCCTGTGTCAGGGTCCAGCAGGCGCACGATGCCGTCCGCATAATGTTGTGCCACCACCTTCTCCAGGTCTGACCATGTCGCGTTCGTTCGCAGGTGAACGGTATAGACCATCCCGTCCCTTGACACGTCGAGGGATCTGGCCCCCGCTGGTTCAATGGTCCCCCCGTCCGTGTAGCGGTAGAGCCCTTCCATCAACTGATTCAGCACGTATAGTTCGTTGGTATCGGTGGCGGTGCTTACGTCGAGCGTAGCCGGATCGGCGCTCAGGTGCACGCGCAGCGTGTTTCCTCCCTGTGGTTGCCGCCACTTCGCGAGACAGGGTGCGCCAAATGCGGGAAACTCGGCCTGGAAGTCAGGCTGCACCAGGCTGGTTTGATCGTAATGGAAGATGGGCAGGACTACCGCGTAGTCGGTGACCAGGATGTCCTCGGCTTGCTGCCATAGCTCCACACGTGCGGTGGAATCGGGCTCCAACAGTGCCTGGTCTACCAGGTCGCGGAAGGTCTGTTGGTCCCAGAATGCGTACTGGTACGAGGCATCGGGGTGGAAGACATCGTTGAGAATGCTGTTGGCGTCGCCGTAATCCAGTACCCAGCCCAGCCGATAGGCGTTGTAAGCGCACTCGGGAGGCACGTGGCGGGGCACCAGAGATGGTAGGGGGAGTGTTGTGCCCACGTCTGCCCCGGAAGTTGTCCCGGCCTCGACCAGGGTGGCAATTGGTGTCGCCGTGTCGCCGCTTGGCGATGCTTCTCTATCTCCTGACAGCAGTGCAAGCCCAAGCGCGCCGGCCAGGACCACCCCGACCGCCAGCACGCCGATTCCACCCACAGCCCACATCCAACCCGCCGCGTGCTTGCGCGGTGGGGCAACTGCTTGCTTGGCGACAGTGCCATCGGAATGGCGCCTTTGTAGGAGTGAGGGTGCGCCATCGGAATGGCGCCTTTGTAGGAGTGAGGGTGCGCCATCAGGGCGGCGCATTTGTAGCGATAGCGCCATGTCCTGTGCTGTGGAGAAGCGGTCCGAGATGGTCAGTTCCATGGCGCGCAAGATAGCCGTCTCGGTCACCGGCGAGATATGTTGGTTCAACGTCCGGGGTGGTTGAAAAGCCTCCCGGCTGGCGATGCGGCGCGTCGCCGTTGGGGGGGCGTGGCCGGTCAGCGCGTGATAGAGCGTCGCCCCCAGGCTGTAGATGTCGGAGCGTTGATCCGTGTGGCCGGCACCGACGTCGTACTGCTCCGGCGGTGCATACTCCGGTGTGCCCATCCCTCGCATCACCGTTCGGGTCTGCGGGGCGCTGGGGTCCCATAGCTTCACCAACCCGAAGTCCACCAGCACAGCCTGCCCATCGGGACGGATAATCACGTTCTGCGGCTTGATGTCGCGGTGAATCACGCCCTGGGTGTGACAGTACGCCAGTGCGTCCAGCAACTGGTCCGCCCATTCCAAAACCTGCGTCTCCGGCAGTGCCCCCCTCTGCTCGATAGACCTGGCCAGGTTTTCCCCCTCGATGAACTTCATGACCAGATAGGCGTTTCCGGCTTCCTCGAAGAAGTCGGTCACGTTCACCAGGTGGGGATGGTCGAGACGGGCCAGTACGGTCGCCTCCTGTTGGAACTGTTGCCGCAACTGGGCGAGCATCGACGGGGCAAGCCCCGGCTGGGGGATCATCTCCTTAAGGGCGACGGGGATGCTGAGGCGGGTGTCCCATGCGCGGTACACGGCCCCCATGCCCCCTTGCCCCATGAGAGAGACAACGCGGTATCGATTCTGTAGCACCTGTCCTGCTGCGAGCACTATCTGCCTCTCGCTTCCCGCCTTCCCTTCAAAGCCGGGCAGGCACAAGACCTGCCCCCGATTTACCTTTTCCTGTCGTCCCAGACCGCCGGCGTATCACGGGCACCACGGAGCCCTGATGTAGTAGTCTTTGCTGACCTTCTGCCCGTCCGCCGATTCGACCGTGATGTTGTGAATGATGTCACATCCCCGCTCGACCAACTCCAGCGTGTAGTCTCTCTCCGATGTCGTGTATGACGCCACGTCGTGCCGCACGGTGAAGGGCGGTACACCACCGATGATGTGAACGATAATCGTGCCTTCGTGGCCGCCTTCCACGGTCTCCCAACTGTCCAGCCGTTCCGGCTTGGGGAAGTCCAACGGTTCTCCGCTCGGCGGGGCTTCTGTCGCGGGCACCGGTGTCGGCGTCGGGCCTGCGGCGGGAGGCGCGGTCGGGGCAGGCGCTGCCCCGCCGCTGCGCCACACGGAGACGTCGTCGATGAATATCTGGCCGCTCCGAGAACCGCTTCCGGTCCGATCCAACACCAGCCCGTAGAACGTGACCGGGTAGTCTACTACCCCGTTTTCAGGCCCGGAGATGTGGCCCGAAGGCCAATCTAGGCTGGGGTCCAGCCTGCCTGCCATCTGTCGCCAGCCTGAGCCGCCCACCTTTCCCAGGTGGACGGACCAAATCTCATTCTGGTTGTCCTGAACCCAGGCGTTCAAGTAATGCCCCGATCCGTCACCGTACACCCAGGCCCCGACCGAGTCGGGTTGCCCGGCCAAGCCGATCGGGCGGACGAAGACGACGTAGTCGTCGCTCGTCGCCGGGAAATCGTAGCGCAGTTTGGCCGCGTAGCTGCCCGAGTGGGCCTGTTCCTGGGACTGCGTCAGCTCTCCATACGGCTGATCCCCGCGTCGCCAGGCGCCCCACTGTTCGAAGTTGATCAGCGCGCCGGAGGCGGGTGGTGACGTGGGCTGAGGCGTCGACGTCGGCTGCGGTACAGGGGTGGCGCTGGGCGTGGTTACAGCCTTGGGCGATGGTGTCTGCCCCTCTGTGCCCTGGGGCGTTGGCTGTTCCGCTTCGGCAGGTATGCTTGTAGCCTGCGGTTTTGGCGTCGGTGTCGGCACGGGCGTCTCTGTGGGCAATAAGGTTGGGCTTTCCTGCGTCGGGGACGGCGACGGCCGCCTGGTCGCTGTTGCCTTCGTCGAAACGGCAGCGATGACCGGCTCTTCTTCCCCTGTTTCGGGGCTGCCGTTCTCCTTCCAGGTCCACAGTAGGACCGTGGTCACGATGCCTATCGCCAGGACGAGCAGTCCGCCCAACGCCCAGATCCACGCGGGGATCCGTCTCTTTCGCGCAGCAGGTGCCGCCGCTGCCGCTGGTGCTACCGTCGTTGGCTGATATGCTAGATTGGTCGATGCCGCCGGGAACGCGCCGGGCATGGCTTGCGTCGCTTCAACTGTCTGCACCCGGGGAGGCACCGTCGGTGGTGCAGCGCTGGCTTCTCCTCTGAGCACGGCTGCCATCTCCTGGGCGGACGCAAAGCGGCTCTGTACGCCCAGTTCGGTCGCCCGTACCACGGCTTGCTCCGTTTTGGGTGAGATCTGTGGATTCAGCCTCCGAGGGAGCTGGAATATGCCTGGACTGGCAATCCGCATCGTCGCTGTTGGCGGCGCCTGGCCGGTCAAGGCATGATACATAGTCGCGCCCAGGCTGTAGACGTCGGTGCGCGGATCGGTGTGGCCCATCTGCGTATCATACTGCTCTGGAGGCGCGTATTCCGGCGTCCCCATAGCGTGGATCGCGGTCCGGGTACGCGGATCGCGGGGGTCCCAGAACTTCACCAGTCCGAAGTCCACCAACACGGCTCGCCCATCGGGGCGAATGATCACGTTCTGTGGTTTGATGTCGCGGTGGATGATGCCCTGGCTGTGGCAATATGCCAGGGCGCTCAGAAGTTGGTCTGCCCACTCCAGCACTTGTGCCTCTGGAAGGCCGCCTCCCTGTTCGATGCGATGAGACAGGCTTTCGCCCTCGACGAAGTCCATCACCAGGTAGGCGTTTTTGCCCTCATCAAAGAAATCCGTCACCCGCACCAGATGGGCATGGTTCAGCCGGGCCAGAGTCATCGCTTCTTGCTGAAACTGCTGGCGCAGTTCGCCCAGTGTCTGAGCGTCTAGACCAGGCTGCGCAGTCATTTCCTTGACGGCGACCACGACGTCGAGCCGCATGTCCCAGGCGCGGTAGACCGCCCCCATGCCGCCTTGACCCAGCATTGAGACAATGCGGTAGCGGTTCTGTAGGACTTGTCCAGTTCCAAGTGTCATATCTCACTCCATTCCGAAATCGCGTCCCCTACCCGAGGCCGTGCGCGTGCACCTGCTTGCTCTCATTGGTCCGGCACGTCTGCGGTCGTGTGCGTCGCGTGTCGTGCATCATAGGTAGGAGAATCGGAGTTTCACCCGCCCTAAGCGCAACTCGTCTCCGTCGTTGAGTGGGTGTGGTTGCCCCGGTGTCAGTTTCTGCTGGTTGACGTACGAGTAGTTTGTGCTGTTTTGGTCTTCTATGAAAACCTGCGTACCCTGGACGAAGATGCGGGCGTGTTGGCGCGATACGCCGCCTTCATCTCCACCGTGGTCAGTCAGGTCAATGTCGGGGAAAACGCCACTGATCGGATCCTCTCGCCCAAGGATGACGTCGGTCTTGCCCGGAGGGAAGGGCAGGGTGAAGTTGGTGGCCTCGACGACCAGGTGGCCCGGGATAGCGGGGCCGGCAGGATAGGGCGGCGACGGGGCAAGATTCCCAGGAGCCGGCTGTGGAGATGGGATGGGCGCGGGGGCAGATGGTGGCGCGGAAGCGGGCGTGAGTGGGGGCGCTGGAGGCGTCGCTGTGATAGGAGCGCCGCACATATCGCAGAATCGGCTGCCGGGCTCCACTTGCGCGCCGCATTGCGGGCAGACCGATGCAGCGCCGGGCGTCCCGGCAAGGACCGTCGGTGCAGGCGACACGGGGGCGGGCTGGGGCGGCGCGGGCTGGGGCGTACCTAGCGCCTTGCCGCAGTTGTCGCAGAATGACTCGCCCGGCATGATCGGTGCGCCGCAGGCAGGGCAGGTCGTTGCCACAGCCGTAGGAGCCGGTGACGGCGGAGCAGGAGCAGGTGGAAACGGGTGAGGTGCGGTCTCTTCCAGCTTTGCCCCGCACTCATCGCAAAAGGCGGCCCCATCGGGCTGGGGCGAACCGCAATTTGGGCATACGGCCATAGCTTTCCTCCTCCTCACGGACGTGCTAGTGTACGAACCACCGTCGACGTTGTCTCCAACCAACGTACTGTACTTGTACTATATGGTACCCTTAGGACCGCGGGCATCCCTGCCCGCACAAAGCGCACCATCACCCTATCAAGGCGCTATTCCGATAGCGCACCATCATTCCTACAAAGGCGCTATTCCGATAGCGCGTTGTCCTCTAGCAGTTTCTGTGTCAGCTTGCGCGTTTCATAACGCAGCTTCTTCGTGCCACCGGCTGACAGGCTCTCACCGCGTGCCAGTCGTTCAGCTTCCTCCGCCGCCGTCTGTGCTAGCTCATCTTCGCCTAGCTCCAATAGGCGCGTGGCCGCCGCCCGCAGTTTCTGTGTTGCCCTGGCGACGTTGCCCACGGCCGCTTCGTCCAGCGCCTGCGTCTGCAGCCTGTGCGCCGTCACTTTCTCCACGGTGTTCATGACGTACGGATTCGTCTGGCTCGCTTGGGCCGCGTCAGCCGTGAAACCCAGGATGACGTCGGCCTTGGCCCTCTCTCCCGTCAGGCCCGCCGCCGCTACGTTGTAGGCCATCTCGGCCTGGGCGATGCGGTATTTCCCCGGCTGGCGGGGCGGGACGAGCATCTCGATCAGTACGCTCTGCCCCTGATCCCGGTCCATATCGCCCAGCGCAACCTGGACATCGCGATCTGAGAGCGCCCGGTGGCCCAGCTTGCTGATCATCGGCGTCACCCGCCAGACCGCGCGCGGCATGACGCCGGACACCAGCCGCAGAAGCATCTCCGCGTTCTGTACGACCGTGGCCTGGGCTGCCCGCACGCATGCCTCAAACGCGCCCAGAATGACGTCGGGCTGCCCGTCGGGAATGAAGTCGGACGTCCCGCTGCTAGCCTGGGCGATGTCGTCCAGGAGTTGCTCGTTCCACTCCTCTCCCAATCCCAGCACGGTGATGGCGATGTCCTGTTCTCCGGCCTCGGCAGCCAACTGGCGGCACACGCTCTCGTCACCGAAGGTCTCGCCGTCCGTTAAGAGCAACATGTGGCTGACCCGCCCCGGTTCCATGCCCTTCCGCAGCTCCTCCAGTCCCTTGCGCATGCCGCGCGACATCTCTGTGCCGCCGCCGTCACGGATACCCTCAATCTGTTGCTTCAGGTCGGCCGCATCCGTGACCGCTTGGCCGGGTGCGACCACTTTGACCTTGTCATCGAAGATGACGATGGATACCAAGTCACGCGGTCCCATCTGGTCAATCGCTATCTTGGCCGCTTCCTTGAGGTTTGAGAGTTTAGCTCCGCTCATCGAGCCGCTGTGGTCCAGCACCAGGCTGAAGTTAAGCGGCATCTGGACGTCGGCCACCGCGTCGGTGGGCGCCGCTTCGATGAGCACGTAGACCAACTGCTGGTCATCGATGGCGGGGAACATGGTTTTGTTCGTGTGCACGGTCAACCGTACTTCGCCAGCCATACTTGCTCTCCCCTTGATCTTCTGCCTCGCACCCCAAGGCGCACTGTATCCAGCCCTCCATCGTCTCCTCCCGCCGAGCACCTGGGCGCAGATTTCGTGTTGGGCTAGAGTTTGGTCTGTTTGATTATCGTAACACAGTCCTGTTCACACAATGTCACAGAATTGCGAGATAATGATTAAGGGCGTTCGTTCGCCTGCCTAAGCATATCCAGGAATCTTGAGTGAGTATGTCTATTCCCCAGAAAACTCTCCTTCAGTGTATCCCCCTTCTCCATCCCCCCCACTATCACCACCGCCGTCATCGTCATCACCGCCCTGTGGGCATCCTGAGTTCTCCTGTGGGCCGGGTTGGTCAGGGCAGGTATCTTGGTGGTCGGGAACGCCGTCGTTGTCGCGGTCTGGGCAGCCACCCAGGTTTGCCGGGCCGGGTGCGTCGGGACACTCGTCCTCACGATCTGGGATACCATCGCCATCGCCATCCGGACAGCCGTTCAATTCGCGCGGGCCAGCTTGATCGGGACAGGCATCGTCCCGGTCGAAGATGCCGTCGCCATCACGGTCGGGAGGTAGTGGAGTGGAGGTGGGTGTCGGCGTCACGGTGGGCCGAGGCGTCGATGTCGGCTGGCCCGCTGGCACCGTGTCGGTCGGTGGGGCGACCACAAGGGTTGCGCCTACATCCTCAGACGGTGATTCTGTGGCATACACTGTCGCCGTCACGGTGGGCGTCGATGTCGGCGTCTGCTCTTTGCGCCCGCGCATCCACCATCCCAACGCCCCTATCGCACCTAGCGCTAATGCTACGAGTATGATTCCTGCCACGAGCATGATCGTCTTGTTTGCCCGTGCCGCCAGGCCACCAGCGGCTGCTGGCTTCCCGCCTACCTGGGCGACCGCGACCGAGATGTTGTCGAGTCCGCCCCGTTTGTTGGCGGCCGCGATCAGCCGTTGAGCCGCCCGTTTGGGCGGGTTGCTGCCTACCAGGCGGGCGATCTCCGTGTCCTCCAGCATGTCGGTCACGCCATCGGAGCAGACGAGCATCGTGTCGCCCAGCGCCAATTGCAGCGGCGGGAAGAGATCCACCTGCACGGTCGCTCCCGCACCCATAGAACGGGTCAGCACGCTGCTGTCCGGATCCGTTGCTGCCTGCTCGGGCCGGATCAACCCCTGGTCGACCTTCCGCTGGGTCAGTGTATGGTCGCGGGTGAGCTGGGTGATCTGGCCGTTTCGTAGCAGGTAGGCGCGGCTGTCGCCCACGTTGGCCACGTGAAGTGTGCTACCGTGGATGACGGCAGCTGTCATCGTGCAACCGGCCTCGTGCATGCCGGTGCTTTGCAGGTATTGATAGAGAGAGGCGTTGGCCATTTCGAGGGCCGTGCGTAGGCTGGTCCCTGGGTCGGGGCCGGCCTGATCGTAGTATCGCTCCACGGCGACTCGGATTGCCCAGTGGCTGGCCTCGCGGCCAGCGCGCGCCCCTCCCACACCGTCGGCGACGATGAGCAGTTGTCCCTTCTCCACCAGGTGCTGGGGGTTCGGTTCGAAGGGAAACGTGTCTGAGCTGGAGTGCGGATAGACGGCATCCTCGTTACCTTCGCGTTGCTGACCCTTGTCGCTAGCACCCCAGGTAGCCAGGGGCAGACTCTTGGCCGGAGATGCGGACGTTGACTGTGTGGCCATAGTTAATCTCCTTCCGAGGCAGGGGGAGCAGGAGCGGTGCCTGGGGTAGATGTTGGTGTAGGAGTAGGAGGGCGAGGTGTATTGGTGTGCGTCGCCGTCGGCGCGGATGTCGAGGTGGGGACGCGTTGAGTGGCAGTCAGTGTGACGGTCAAGGTAGGCTGTGCCGGTGAGGCAGTCGGCGTGCGATTGACGGTTTCGGTGACACGCGTCGACGTCACGGTCGGGTTTTGCGTTGGAGTCATCATGCAATTTCTGATCCCCCAGGTGCTGGCGGCGAGGCCGCCAGCCAGCGCAACACCGCAGACAGTGCGTCGTGCTGCGGCGTCCCAATCGGGTGGTGTTGGCACCTGTTCAAGAGCCGTCCGCATCTCGTGCGCCGTCTGGAAGCGGCAGTCAGGGTGCTTGGCCAGTGCCTTCATCACAATCTCTTCCAAGAGCGGTGGAACGGAAGCGCGGAGTTGCCGCGGGGGCGCTGGGTTGCAGGCCGGGTCGGCCACCAAGGCGATGTTGCTGAACGGCAGTTCCCCGGTGAGCATCTCGTAGAGCAGTATGCCCAGCGAGAAGATGTCGGAGCGGGTGTCCATGTGATTGCGGTTCATACCCATTTCTGAGGCTTGCTCGGGTGAGACGTACTCGGGCGTGGCGACACCCAGCAGCCCGGCGCGGGGATAACGCAGGTCTCTGGAGATGCCGAAATCGCATAGCACTGCCTGGGGCACGCTTTCCCGCAGGAACTTGAGCGGTCGCTGGCGGAAGAGCACGTTGCCCGGTTTAATGTCCAGGTTGATGACGTAGTGCTCGTGGATGTGTTCCAGCGCGGCAAGCAGTTGACGGGTGATTCCCAAAGCCTTTAGCACGCTGAGACGGCGTCCCCTATCTGGCCCGGAGCGATGGAGTCCCGTGGTGGTACGCGTCAGATACCTTTCCAGGGACTCGGCACTTAGTAGCTCCATCGTGTAGTACCATCCCCAACCGAACGGGAAGCGCTCGCGACCGGCGTAGACCGGGCGGTGGTATCCGGCGAGGGGAAAGATGTGTACGACGTTCGAGTGATCGAAGCGGCGCAGGAAGTCAGACTCCGCGACCAGCGCGCTTTGGTATTTCTCCTTGGCGACTTTGAGCGCCAGTCGGCGGGGCAGATCAGGCTGGCGATACTTGTCGCGCACCTCGACCTCGAAGACGCGCGCCATCCCCCCACGCCCCTTGAATCCTCGCACGATCCGATATGGACCGACAGTGCTGCCGGCCAGGATGTCGTCTAAGTCCGAGCTCACTCTGTGTGTTCCTCTGGGCGGGTACAAGACCTGCCCCTCCGGGTTTTGCTTGTCCCGCAGATTTGTCAGATCAGAGAGACCCTATGCCAGCAAGGTGCTGTGCGCAAGGCGCCCTCTTGTGCGGAAGGTGGCGGTCTGTGTCTCTCTCGACTTCACACCTTTTGGGTCGGTCCGCCGCGCTGGTCTGGGCCGGGATATGATGCCCCTTGCCCTGGTTGGGTTGGCCCTTCCGGCCGGTCTTGACGTCGGATCGGCTGGACCATTCCTGACGGTGAAGCAGGGCTGGACCTCGGCGGTGTCGTGGGTGGCTGATCCTGCAAGCGACGTGTCTCACCACCCAGTCGCTTGAACTGTATCTTTGTCTGTCCCAGTTCGATGATTGCATCCGGCTGAAGCGGTACGCGCTGATGCGCGGGGACGGGGGCGCCGTTGACGAGTGTCCCGTTGGTGCTACCCTCGTCGGTGATGAAGAACTGGGTCTGCTCAAGCTGTATCGAGAAGTGAGGATTAGAGGTGTAGGGATCCTGGAGCGGAAAGTCGCAGAACTGGGGATCACGTCCGACCTTGACTACCTGGGCCGCGAGGCGGAACTCTCGCCCTGTGTTAGCGCCCTGGATGATAACCAGCTTGCCCGGTGCCCGCTGCGGCATGGCACTCAACCGTTGAGTGACGCTCTTGATCACGCCTGTTGTGCGCGTGGCGACTTTCCGGGCCAGTTCCCCCCGGGTACGGACGAGCATGATGAGCAGCACCAGCAGCCCTACCAGCAGTGCTGCCAGGATGACGAGCAGCCACCAGTATGTGGTGAGCCAGGCAATCATCTTCTCATTCTGCGTACGCGGAGGCAGCGGCTCCCATTCTACCTCGACGTTCACCGGCGCGCTGTTCGCTGCCTCGGATAGGTAAGTGTCATCCATTTCCGCAGTGAAGGTGAAGCGCTCACGCTTGGTTTCCTGTGTCTCCCGCGTCTCCTCCGTCTGGGTGATGTAGTCCGTGGTTTCCCAACTCGTCGCAAAGGGCGCTACTGTCTCCGTGGCGATGAGGACGCCGTTGCGGTAGTAGCGCAATGCAGTTGGTTCGCGCTCAATCCCGTCTGGGTAGGTCAGCTCCACACCTAGCGGGATCTCGACCTTTGGCGTGTGGGAGTATGGCACCGTGTAGACTACACCATCGTCTGGGGACGTCAGGGCCAGTTTGGGCAACTGCAGCGGCGAAGAAACGCTTGTTTCGTCCGAGCCGTCGCCGATTGGTGTATTCAAGACCTGGATGCGCACCGCGTAGTCGCCCTGGGGCCTGTACAGGGGGAACGCGACGCGGTAGGCCTGACGCTGCGTGACGATGTCTGCAAACAGACTGAGCACCTGTTCGTGCGTGTCCTCACTGTGGGTGGTGTAGATGCCGTTGGTCTGGACGGCCAAAGCTTCCAGATTGTCCTCGTCGGTTGTGCGGCCCTGCGCCTCCATCCGCACGGCATAGAGCAGAATGTCATGCTGGAGACACTTATTGATGATGATCGTCTCGTGGGACTCGCTGCTGAACTGATTGTCAATACCGTCGGAGAAGACGACGATCATCGGGCGGCGGTGCGCGAGTTTCTCCCGAATATCGACATCGTCGTTTTCGGCTAGCCACTCGATAGCCTTGTCTATGCCGTCGTACAGCGGCGTAACCTCTTCTACAGCCTCGGTGCGTATACCATCGAATTCGTTGCCCACGGCTACGGGATCGAAGTCCGTGAGCGGAATGAGCGGCGTGAGCCCACCTTGTTCTTGGCCTCGAATGCCAATGAGCCCGACTATATCGGCACTCGGGCTCCCGTCTACGTTGAGCGCATCTAGCAGGCTCGTTGCCAGATCCACTGCCTGGCCGATTCGTGGATCCCGCTGCCGTGCGATCCCTCCTCGATCCATCACTATCACCACGGCCACGCCTTGAGTCTCCAGGGAAGCGCTGGTTTCCACCTCCTGCTCGGACACCTGGACGGTGATATTTGCGTCGGTCAGTCCCTCGATCGTGCGCCCTGTGCTGGGGTCAACCACTGAGACGTAGGCGCGGGCGTCTGGGGGTACGGTCTCTGCCTTGCCCAAGATGTCAACGACCGGTCCTTGGCCCCGTGCCTGACTGACTTGCGATCCAGCGAGCGTGCTCAGGGTGACTGCCACAATACCCAGTGTGCAAATCTGTATCAGAATCAGAGGAGCGAGGTTGCGCTTCAGCGGGTTCTTCCAATCCATGGGGGGGCCTCCTATGCTGTGCTAGCCCTTTGCTTGCACGATCACGGTTGTGATGTTGTCCTCCCCGCCAGCCTGGTTGGCTACTTCGATCAGCTTGTCGCACGCACCCTGGGGCGAGGAGGCCGCACGCCAGATTTGCCAAATCTGTTCATCTCGTACCATTCCGCTCAAACCATCGGAGCACAAGAGCAATGCCTCGCCCGGGGCCAGGCGTTGCTCGAAAAGGTCAGACTTCACCTGAGGCTTGTCGCCAATGACGCGATAGATGACGTTCTTCTGGGGATGATTGACTGCCTCCTCGGGTGTAATCTGGCCTGTTGCGACGAGGCGTTCGACCAGAGAATGGTCGGTGCTAACCTGCACGATTCCGTTCGGCCTGAGTAGATAGGCCCGGCTGTCTCCAACGTTGGCGATGGTTGCTGTGTTACCGATGACGAGCGCCACGACCAGGGTCGTACCCATGTCGGTGCCAGCGGCTCGGCGCTGTTCGTAGACGCGTTGGTTGGCGGTCGTCACTGTGGCCGTGAGCCATTCTCGAGCATCGGGCAGGGACTCGCCGGCTGTCGCCGGGAGCAATACCTGGCTCGTTGCCCGCTGCGCGATCGTCTGAATTGCCAGTCGGCTGGCCACCTCGCCGGCCTCGTGTCCACCCATCCCATCGGCGACGGCGAACAAGCCCGCCGGGGCATTTATCGAACGCAACACCTGGGCAATGTCAAGGGCCAACAAGCTATCCTCATTCAGCGAGCGCTCCTGTCCCACATCCGTACGGTACCCGACGACGAGGGTAACGCTGGGCGGGTGACGGACTTCCTCCAGGGCAGAAGCGAGCGCCGTGGCAAAGGCGCTCGCCGACAGTTTGGCGGGCGCGGTGAGTGCTCGTGTGAGTGTGGTTGCCACGTGCTCCGGTAGTTGAGCTTGCGCGTGGGTTACTCCGTTTATCTGCTGCTGACCGGTCGCCAGGAACAGGAGCGCCGTCGCAAGCCCCTGTACATCCCGCGCGAAGTCGCTCGCTGCCGGGCGATGGGCACGCGGGGCGATGCGAGCTGCGCTCAAGTGAGCCCATTGCGCTTGTTTCCCTGCCAGCACGATGTGGTTCATATAGCCCAGCCCGGTCTCGTGCAGGGTGACGTGTTGGCGGTGCAGGACATCCAGCGCCTGTGCGAGGGACACGCCCCACTCCAGAACTGTGCTAATGTCCTGGGGCACCGTGAGGGTCGTTGCAGGAGGTGGGGAGAACTCCGGCTCCACCAGGTAATGGCGGGGGGGACCGTACGGGGCCTCTGCGAAGACATCGTGGGGCAAGCGCAAACCAGGGTGATCCAGGCCCTTCTCGATCAACCGGCCTTCGAGTGCAAAGGCCTGCTGGTCAGCGCTTTCTTGCACCAGGTAGCGCAGGTAGGACGGTTCAATACCTGAGAGATCGGCTCCACAGAGGGAGCAAAACGCCTCTTCAGGGTCAGTCGCTGGCGTCCTGCAATTCGGGCATGTGCGTACCGGCGTGGTGTCCTCGACGACGTAGACGTTCGGCGGCGCGGCGGGGCGGGCGCGGGCGTCTGCTTTCTCAGAAGGAGGACTGGTTACGCGTACTCCCATGACCACGTAGCGCCCGTCGTGGAGCAGTGCCCCTTCTGGCAGAGGAGCGAAGCCAACGCTGGCCTTTGGCAGTGGGCGTGTGTCGTGGGAGCGATCAGAAGGAGGGCGTTCAGGTCTGAGGCGGCGGGTGAGTCGTTTCGTGACCTGCTGAGGCAGGTCTGGCCCGGCTGGCTTCTGCGGCGTCAGGGCTGTGCCGCAGCGATGGCAGAAACGGGCGGTGTCGCGGTTCTCGTAGCCGCACTTAGGACATTTCATCATTGTGCCTCCCCTGTGCCGGCGCGGAACACGAACTCCACGCCGCCGATGCCCATCCGCCATCCATCGCGTAGCAGGTTATGGCCCGTGCGTTTTCCATTCACGTAAACGCCATTCATCGAGTCGAGGTCCCTGACGACCCATTGGCCGGTCTTGTGATAGATCCGGGCGTGGTGCCAGGAGACAGTATCCCAAGCAGGGAAGTCCTGCGTGATGGCTATGTCGTTTTCGGCTGCACGCCCGATGCTCATACCGCCAGGCTTCAGGCCAAAGCGGCGTGGGCCGCCGGAGCTATCTACGGCCTCCAAATGCGGGCTGGGTGGCGTGACGGGTGGGGGGGCGGGCACCGGAGCGGCCGCTGGAGGCTTCCGTCGCAGGGCCAGCAATATGAGCAGCAAACCCAAGAGCAGCAGGGGGATCAAGCACAGCACTGGAATCAAAGGCCCACCCTGGGATGCGAATCCCATAAGCTGGTCCAGGAGCGAGGGAGTCGGGGTGGGGGACGGCGTTGGGGTGGGCAGGGGCGTGGGTGTCGAGGTGGCCGTCGGCGTGTGCGTGGGGGTGGAAGCAGGTGTGCTCGTGTCAGTGGGCGACGGGCTGGGGCTGGGTGTCTGACTGGGGGTGGAGGTGGGGGTGTCGGTTGGCGTGGGCGTATCCGTTGGCTGCTCGGTCGGCGTGGGCGGCGCGGGTTCCGCCGGTGTCAGCGTGGCACGCGGTGTCTCAACGAGGGTGTCGCTCGGCGTGACGACGGCTGACACGGTAATCGTCGCCGTGGCTTGCAGCGCCAGGCTCTTTGCTTGCCGTGAATCTACCCTGGGCGGCGGGGGGGCAGCCCGAATCGGTATGGCCGGGGCTACGCCCAGGAGCCAGAACAACAGGGCCAAGCCGGTCACAGTGAGTACCCTACGGATTGTTTCCCGTGTCATACACATCCCCCCTTGCATACGTGATGCTGTGACATGCTTTCATCCTTACGACAGGGGACAACACCGTCAAAGTCGTTGCCCCGCTCTCGGTTGCTCTATAGGCGTATGAGATGCACGCCAGGATTGTGGCAGGAGTCTCAAGCGGGTTTGGGCCGGTCCATACCATTTCACCGCTAGTGTACACAGTTTGTGACAAAACGCAAATCGGTGCTGATGTGGGCTTTCGCAGCGGGTCGAAAGCTCCGGGGGGCAAATCTGTGGGTCTGCAAGGTTTCCACGTGTAGATATGGGGGCAAGTGGCACGGAGGCTTGGGTTGTATGATTTTGCAGGTGACTTTTC